>Ga0315288_10001016_pt1 | contig 35653 bp, 40 predicted proteins | sample YL17G11_20_MG_FD_203454 | JGI IMG/M metagenome (GOLD analysis project Ga0315288, IMG submission 203454) | Sediment microbial communities from Yellowstone Lake, YNP, Wyoming, USA - YL17G11_20 | ecosystem: Environmental > Aquatic > Freshwater > Lake > Sediment | place: USA: Wyoming | collected...
GGTGTTAGTTTCGGTTCCAACAACGTAGGAAAATATAAAAGACATGGAGTTTGGGCTAAACCCGTCTGGCCTACAGCCAGAGTAATTCAGGGTTCTCCGGCTACCCCTTATATATTCGACGATCTATGTAAATGGGAAGATGTCGCTGACGCGATGATGTATTGGTATTTGATGGCTCCAGAATCCAGAGAGAAGTGTGGATTTGAAGGCCGCCGCTGGGCAATGAATGAGGGAGGATTGAATCACAAAAACCTGGCAGAACAGTTTATTAAATCTATGGATTTTACACTGGATAATTTCGTCCCAGAAAAACCATACAGCTTACATGTAGATTCGGAGTATGTGGGACATACCATGCCAACTGGAGGTTTCGGATTTGAAATTCCTCCAATTGATAAGATTCGTGTAATGGAAGAAATATTATCATTAAAACTATGAACATACAATTATCAACAGACATATTAGATTCAGGAATTGAACCCCAAACTGGAAATACATCGATCTCACAAACTCAAATTACTGAGAAAAAATTGACATTTTTTGAAAAAATTAGAAATTTTAGAAATGAACTGAGATTATCAAAATCTCCACGCCTGTCGGCTTTTCAAAAAGAAATGCAGTTAAAGGCGGGAATTGTTCCAACATCCGTATGTAGAGTTTTTATAGGGGATGGAATGTCATTGGATATGTCGGAATACCCAACGGTAATGCAGTATTTAAAATTTAAGATATGTGGCTTCAGATATATCATTTTAAAGGATAAAATAAGTTGATAAGTTTCAGAATATGGTTATATTAGTGACACATGATTATACAAGTATTAAAAAATGACACATATAAGGATGAAGAAAGTCTGCCAAAATCCGCTACAGAACGTTCTACGGGAAAAGATATAGTCTCCACGTCCGATCCGGAAATTGTGGGCGTAAAAAATAAAATCTGGGACTATTATTACGATTCTATCGATTATATTCAATATAGAACTAACTTATTCGTCTCAGTTCAAAAAGATACAACTTTCGGCGTCCGTGGATCATTTGAAGATTATGATGTATTGGGATTTCCCAGATCATCCATTTCAAAATATAACTTGATGTTAGCTAATTCCATCTGTTTAATTGATGCTGATTATAGGGGAGAAGTGTTACTGAGGTTTAAATATATATGGCAACCATCGGATATGTTTTTTTACCACGATAATAGTGTTACCGGAAAACTCGATTTAAATAAAATATATAAGAAGGGAGACAAAATTTGTCAGTTAAAAATAACAAAATCTGAGAATGTGAGTTTTAAATTGGTAGATGTGTTAGATGACACTAATAGAGGAACCGGGGGGTTCGGAAGCACCGATACTTCTATAAAGATACCCACTCATATTACGGATTTATATCAATCGTCACCGACATTAACTCCAAAAACAAAATACAGTGATTTAGTTAAAGAAAGAGAAAAATAAAAATATGAAACCAATGTGCATTTTACAATCCCCGCTTTTTACGAGAAGCGGATATGGCGAGTGGAGCCTGGCTATGGCCAAGTCTCTATTGAGATATGACAAGTTCGATTTAAAAATAGTTCCCACAAGATGGGGAGGTTGCCCATCGAAAAATACCATTGAGGATTTGAACGATGATGCAGAAAAGGAATTATTCAATAGAATAATACGGCAACAGATACAAAAACAACCTGAGGTTTTTATTCAAATATCAATACCCAATGAATTTCAGGCACCCGCGAAGTTCAACATTGGAATGACGGCTGGAATAGAGACTACTGTCCCTCCGGGGGAATGGATCGAGGGTCTTAATAGAATGAACGCGAATTTCTTGTTATCCAAGTTTTCTAAAGATATATTACAGTCGGTCACGTTTACAAAACAAAATCCAAATGGAACTAAAGAAGAAACAAAATCCACAAAACCTATGGAAGTGGTAAATTGGGGAGCTAATACTTCCATTTACAAGAAAACCTCTGAAAAATCTATTTCTCTAGAAGAAGAAATGTCTTTGGTGAAAGAAAATTTTTGTTTTCTGTTCGTAGGACAGTGGACTCACTCAAATTTATATGGAGATAGAAAAGATATAGGAATGTTGGTAAAAACATTCTGTGAAACTTTCAGAGGAAAGAAAGATAAGCCGGCCCTCATACTGAAAACGTCCGGAGTCTCTTTTTCTAAGATGGATAAACACGACACTTTAACAAAAATACACAACATAAAGGCCCAAATTCCCGGAGGAGATTTACCTACAATTTATCTTCTTCATGGGGAGTTACCAGATGTTGATATGAACGCATTGTTTAATCATGATAAAGTCAAGGTACACATCAGTTTTACACATGGAGAAGGTTATGGACACCCATTATTATTGGCAAGTTTAAGTGGGAAACCTATAATGGCTCCGGATTGGAGCGGACATTTAGACTTTATGGATCAGTATACCGCTAATTTGTTGCCGGGAGAAGTAAAACTCATATCTCCAGAATCCGTAAATCAATGGCTTGTAAAAGAATCATCTTGGTTTTATGTAAATTATGATAAAGCCAAAGAAAAGATGTCGGGGATTGTAGAAAATTATGAAAAACTTTTACCTAAAGCTGAGAAATTGAGATTACAGAATATGGAGAAGTTTAGTAATGAGGCCATAGATAAACAGTTTCATTCCATGTTGGATAAACATGTTCCCGAGTTCTCCATTGATCTTCCAATAGTTCTTCCAAAACTAAAGAAAATCTCATTGCCGAATTTGAAAAAAGTTGAGCCGGCTGTTGTATAATATGTCGGATACGCCTTTCATATCATATCTGGTAACATGTAAAAATGAAGGATACCAACTGCAGTTTTTATTAGAACTTCTATACAAATACAAAGAAGGGGCCGAATGTATAATCTTGACGGACGACGTTACTGATGTGGATACGTTGTCTGTAATTGATAATTGTAAGAGAAATCCATTTTTTAAAATAGAAAACCACGCTCTTAATAGAGACTATGGAGCCCATAAAAATGTAGGTAAGTCGTTTTGTTCCGGAAAATACATTTTTCAACTGGACGCAGACGAATCCCCTAGTTTGACGTTGATGGAAAATTTGAAGGATATATTAGAATCCAATCCAACTGTGGAACTTTTTTGGTTGCCTAGAATAAACGATTTCAAAGGGGTAACGGAAGAACATGCGAAAAAATGGGGTTGGAGATTAGACCCATATGAGGATAGACAAATTGTGAATTTTCCTGACCCCCAAACCAGAATTTTTAAGAATCTTCCTCATATAAAATGGGAAAAAAAGTTACATGAGAGAATCACGGGTGCTAAGTTTGTGTCACATCTTCCAAATGAGTTTGAATTCTCATTGATACATAATAAAACTATGGAAAAACAAGAAGCCACGAATTTGTGGTATGGAAAAAACTTCACGGCTTCAGAAAATGGAGGGACATGATATTATTTTACAACGTATTCATAACAAACTCTCTTCCGGTTAACCAAGCTGGCTCTAAAATATTACCTGTAAAAAATAGAGGAAATCTTAGAAGCAGTGACAATTTAGATATACTCAAATATTCACTCGCTAGTGTAAGTAAAATCCACAATTGGAGTCAAGTAATACTGTTCATAAAGTTGGATGATGAATATCATTCCCGCCAAGAAGAATTAACCAAGTTCATTCACTCGGAGTTCAAAAATCAATCTCTGATATTGAGATTTACAAGAAACGAGTATCAGAATGATTGGATAGAAACCTTTAATCTGTTTGACCCGAAAGATAGGTTAATATGGTTTTGTTGTAACCACGACCATATTTTTATAGACTATGATATAGAATATTTAAATAAGTTGGTAGATTTGATGTATAAAGAAGAGAAATACTGTTCTCTAATATTTTCACATTGGCAAGAGAATATTCGTAATATAAAATTTGGGATGGATGCCCGATATAGGGGAGGAGGATTTAACCCTTTGCAACTACCCAGAGAGTATAAAATAGAGGAATTTTATCTCTCAAATAGAGGAAATATAATAGATAGCATTCAGATAATCACGAAAGAGTTATATATAAACTGGTGGTTTGTTGGGAAATTTTGGGCTTCGTTTATCCCCCGGCCGGACTATTTCAATATCAGTCTGGCCCATAAAGAGGAACCTCTAGCTTGGCAAAAAGTTATAATTCCACTCAGAGAACTGTGCCGTCATTTCGACGGTTATTCACATGTAGGAATAGGAAATAATCAGTGTCCATCATTAGAAATTCCTTTAGGATTTTTTGAGAATGATATAAAAATAAAGTTAGGTTTTCCAGTTGATAGAAAATATACAAACTTTAATCCTTGTAATCCCCATTATTTTGCCTATAATGAATTGGGAACAGACTATAAATTCTTACAAGAAGATATTCCGTTTTTCTGGAAGAATAGAATATCAAATATAGAAACGAATCCGTCGATGGATGTTAATATGAACGTAGAAATGAGATTTAAGTCTATAGTGGAAAGTCTTTTTTATGAAGCGTTCCCAGTTGATACTGAGGTTATGCTGAAAATAATAAACTTATATATCGGTAAATATGGAGATTTTAGGGTAAAATGAACATAATTATTCCAATCGGAGGAAAAGGTGAACGGTTTAAGAATGAAGGTTACACAACGCCAAAAGTTTTGATACCGGTATTAGGTCAAGAAATAATTTTTTGGGTTCTGGATAGACTGTGCATTGATGTAGAAAATACCATAACAATAATTTACAATAATGAACTTGAAAATTGTGGATTAGAGAGTAGAATTAGAAATCGTTACAATAAATATAATTTTAACTTCATTAAAATGCCCCATCAATCCAATGGGCCAATAGAAACCATACTATACGGATTGAACAGACTAACCGAAGATCAGTTAGATGAGACTCTTTTGATTCACGATGGAGATTCGTTTGTCAAAACTTCAATTTTAGACAAAGTTAAACCGGGAGAACATAAAATATTCTATACCATAAATGATAACCCCAAACCTTTATTTTCCTATATAACGTTAAATGATGACAAAGTAACAAAGATAAGAGAGAAAGAAAAAATATCAGATAATGCTAATATTGGATGTTATCAGTTTTCCAGTGGAAGATTTTTCAAAGATTGGGCGACAGAAATATCTCCTGCTGGATACATATCCGAAGTTTATAGAATAATGTTAATGGGGAAAGAAGTTGTATTGTCAGAAAAAATAGAGCCAGATGATTTCGTATGTCTGGGAACACCTGCGCAAATAATACAATTTTCTTCTAAAACAAAACAACTACCAAAAAGATTCTGTTTTGATTTGGATAATACGTTGGTTTCATACCCAGTTGATTCAGGCGACTACTCCACCGTCACACCAATTGAAAAAAACATAAAGTTTTTAAAATCGTTACATCAATCCGGACATTATATCATAATATATACCGCCAGAAGAATGAAAACACATGGATCTAATGTATCAAAAGTTATTCAAGATATTGGTAAAATAACTCTGGATACATTGGAAAAATTTGAAATTCCGTATGATGAGATATGTTTCGGAAAACCATATGCGGATTTTTACATTGATGACTTAGCGGTTAACATTCATGAGGACGTTGAGAAACAAACAGGATTTTACATAAACTCTGTAGAACCTAGACACTTCAATAGAGTGGAGTTTACTGATAAAACAGTAATTAAACGATCCGATAAAGATTTATCTGGAGAAATTAATTTCTATAAACAGTGTCCCAATGAGTTAAAAAAATATTTTCCAACTCTCATAAGATCTACGGAAACTGAGTTAGAAACCGAAAAAATAGAAGGGAATTTGGTATCAAAAATGTATTGTAACTCATCGTTGCACGAGTGTCACATAGATACATTATTTAATGTGTTGAATGCCATCCAATCGTGTAAATTTTTTGATATGGTTGACATTTATGAAAATTATTCTAACAAGTTGGTATCTAGATATAATACCTATGACTATTCCAGATTTGTCAATTCCAAAAAAACATTTGATAAAATAAACGAAAAACTAATAGAATATCAGTTGAGGAAATTGGGATGGATGTCTGTTATTCACGGAGATTTTGTTTTTTCAAATATATTTATAAACCCTAAAGATGAGGTGAAGTTGATAGATATGAGAGGAAAATTGGGAGACAAACTAACAATCTGCGGAGACATAAACTATGATTACGCAAAATTTTACCAATCTCTCATAGGATATGATTTCATTCTTAACGACAGATATCCTCCAATGATGTATTCCAAAAAATGTATAGATTATTTTGAATCTAAGTATAAAAAATTATACGGAGAAGAACAGCTTGAATATCTTAAATATATAACCGCTAGTTTATTATTTACCCTAATCCCCCTTCACAATAACAACAAATGTCAGTCATATTATAATTTGATAGAATATCTGATATAGTTTGACTTTATTATTCTCTGTGATAGTGTATCTTACATATGAGTTTCGAAATATTAAAATTTGAAGTTCCCGGAGGAAGTGCTGGAACTTCCCGAGAATTTTGCACTAGATTGAAAGACGCATATATAGAACCTATCTCCGCAACTGTAAACAACAAAATTCAGAGTAATTATGTAAATGTCTGGCATGATAACATGAAAGTCGTCGCTGGAATAGACAAACAACTTCAGATTCAAGGTTCTCCGGGAACGATCTACGACCCCAAAAGTTTAAACGATAGTGTTGTTTATGATGAATATGTAGATGATTCTATTTGTTTTATCCACGACGAAGCTGGTATAAATTACCAACATTTCTTTTTTTGTTTTTTTGGAAGATTCTATTATTTTGACGAACTTAGAAAAACACAAAAAATAAAACTTGGAATATTGGAAGATTTCTATACCGATGTGGGGAACAGCACTTTCATTAAAGAGTGGATTAATCTATGTTATGGGAAAGATGTAGAAATAGTGGTTCTCAAAAAAAATATAAGATACAAAATTAGAGATTTGATTCTTCCAAACGCATTTTATTGTTTTCCACAACCATCTGGTTATAGACATATCGTGGATATGATAAGGAAAGTGGTAGATAAGGTTGATCCATTTCCAGGAGAGTTAAAAAAAGGAGTTTATATATCAAGACAAGATACAATAAAAAGAGGTTGGTATCATGGCCGGGAAATGAAAAACGAATTGGAACTGATAGAGTTAATTAAAACTGAATTGGGGTTTGATATAATAGAGTTGATGGATTATAACATGGGGGACAAAATTAGAATATTCAAATCATATAAAAACATAATACAACAACACAGTGCATCTACTACTAATATTTTATTCTCAAACCCAAAGACCTATCATTTTTTGATAGAAAACCCTCAACAAAACTGGTGGTTGACACCAAAATGTGAAGAGTGGTCTACGATGACAAACTCTAGATTGATCAAAATTTCTGGTCAAGGAGAACTTCTAGAATCAGAAATGGACCCGAACAGTTTAGATCGTAATAACATTCCGTGGAGATTAAATAATGTGGAATCTATAGTCGATTCCATAAAACAATATATAGGATAACATGCAAGAGATACTAAAACTAGTAAAAGAATTTATAGACAAAAAGACCGCTGACAAAACTTGGTCACCCGGAAAAGATTGGGTTCAATATTCAGGCCCAGTTTTTTCCAGCGATGAATACGTCTCAGCCATCAGTTCTTTGTTAGAGGGTTGGTTGGTATTGGGGAAAGATGCCATTAGTTTTGAAAATGAGTTTCCTAAACAGTTTAATAAAAAGTATGGGATATTGACTAACAGTGGAAGTAGTTCAAATTTATTAATGTTATCTGCGTTAACTTCTAAAAGACTTTACAATTTAAAGAGAGGAACTCGGGTTATAACCCCAATAGCAGGCTTCCCGACTACATTGAATCCTATATTTCAACTGGGATTCGAGCCCGTATTCGTGGATATAGACATTGATACACTTAACCTAAATTTGGATCAAGTAGAACAAGCGGTTAAACTAGGAGCCAAAATTATAACATTTGCCCATGTGTTGGGAAATCCACCTAATATGGATAGGTTGATGGATATAATAAATACCCACAAATTGATTTTTTTAGAAGATTGTTGTGATGCGTTAGGGTCTACTTATAAAGGAAATCCACTAGGAAGTTTTGGAGAAATGGCCAGCTGTAGTTTTTATCCGGCCCACCACATAACTATGGGAGAAGGAGGTTTCGTAGCATGTAACACTCAGTTACAAGAAGTAGTAACCAGAAGTTTTAGAGAATGGGGACGAGGGTGTTATTGTGTTGGAAAAAAAGCTAATTTGTTAAAAAATGGATCGTGTGGAAAAAGATTCTCAAATTGGCTCCCAGAACTTCCAGATGAAATATTTGATCACAAGTATGTATATGACGAAGTTGGTTACAACTTAAAGCCAATCGAGTTACAAGCATCAATCGGACTGGCTCAGATGAAAAAGTTGCCAGAAATTCATAGTAAAAGAAAATCTAACCATTCTAGATTATTCAATATTTTTAAAAAATATGAGGAGTTTTTTGTATTACCTAAGGCTACAGAGGGGTCTGATCCGAGTTGGTTCGCTTTTGCGTTGACAATCAAAGATGGTTCTCCGTTTAAAAGAAAAGATATCGTTGACCATTTTGAGAGTAACAAAATACAAACTCGCCCATATTTTGCCGGAAACATTATGTTACAGCCAGCATATGATGGATTGATGGATAAACGGGATGTGGTATCAAAGTTCCCAAACGCTAGAAAAGTTACAACTGACACATTTTTCTTAGGAACTAGTCCCGTGATAACCGAAGAACAGTTAAACTATATAGAAACTGTAACTAATAAATTTTTTACAACAAAATGAAATCCGATAAAATAGCCTGCTTATTTTTTAACATATCGCTCGGAGTTAATAGGTATGAATCTGATAACTTCTTCGAACCAAACGCGGTGAAAAGCTTCAAACGTTGGAATCCTGACGTAGAAGTTCATGTAATAAATAATTCAAACTTTCACGAATATATGAAAGATTTGGAAATAGAAGAATATTACGAAGATATTGGGTTAATAATGTTGATGGTTATAAAACGGATGTTTGAAAAGTATAATTACAAAAAAATATTTCAACTCGGTATCGATACGATAACATGTTCTAGACTTGACGAGTTTATAGATAACTGCGTCGATGACATAATATGCACAACCGGAACATTTCATTCTGTGGTAAATGAACATTATATTACTCCAATTTTGGAGTTTATCGAAGGAGATATGTTGTATAGAGATGTCGCGTCTATTAATGGAGACGTGGTTTGTATAAACAATAAAAGAGCAGCATCGGTGCTGTTAGATACCACATTAAAAATATACACGTCTCAGACATCTCAAGGTGGATTGAATTATTGTTATATAAATCAGAAAGAATTGAAGTTATCTGTATCGATAGTAGATTTCCCATATTTTAAAACTAAGGTGGTATACAATATAAGATCTAAAGGTGTTGTTGGTGGATATTGTTTAGTTAGAGGAAATGTATTGGATGGCCGCCGGGGTAGAGTTATTTCGAATACATATCCATCTACATTATTTGTAGTTAAAGACGATAAACTTTTTACTCACGATGATAAACAGATAAAGGTGTTCCATTTTTGTGAAGGGTTAGGTTATAAAACGGACGATGTAGATGAACTAACATATGACGAACAGATAAATGAGATGAAGACCATGTGGTTTAACGAACGTACTTTGGAATTTTTTAAAAATAAATGTGAGTGTATTTTTTAGAATATAAAAAATTCCACAATTTCATTGTAGATATGTATTTGTATGATTAAAATTGTCTACATCACGGGTTGTCTTGGTTTCATAGGTTCATATGTAACCAGAGAATGTTTAAGGAAAGGTTGGTATGTTAAAGGGATCGACAAAATGACATACGCTGCTCGCCCGGAACTACTCGACGAGTTTTCAAAAAATCCAAAATTTCATTTTGAAAAAATGGATATATGTGACATAGATAGATTGGTAGATTGCGATTATTTTATTAACCTTGCTGCCGAAAGTCACGTAGACAATTCCATCAGAAAAAGCGAAGAATTTCTACATTCAAATGTAGATGGAGTTTATAACATATTAGAATTGTTAAGAATTTATCAAAGATCTTCTGATTCATCTCCCACTTTTATTCATTTTTCAACTGACGAGGTATATGGAGATATTGAAGTAGGAAGTCATACGGAATCAGATCCACTAAAACCAAGTAATCCATATTCAGCTACTAAAGCAGCTGCCGATCAGTTAATCCTCGCCTGGTCGCGGACATATAACCTTCCATATGTCATTCTGCGACCCACAAACAATTATGGAATTGGACAATATGTTGAAAAGTTAATACCAAAAACTAGTAAGTTTATTAAACTAAATCGTAGAGTTCCACTTCATAACAACGGAACCCCTCGTAGAACTTGGCTTCATGCACATGACACGGCTACATCTGTTATAAAAGTCATAGAATCGGGAATTAGAAATGAGATATATAACGTGTCCGGAAACTATGAAGATTCAAACATAAACATAATAAGAAAAATATTGACAGTTAAGTATGGAGTAGGGTATGATATCAATAAATACGTAGATTTCTCATATACTAGGGCAGGTCAAGATGTGAGGTATAGTTTGGACGATTCTAAATTAAGGTCGCTGGGTTGGTCAAATCAAATGAGTTTTGACTCGGAACTTCCTCAAATTATAGATTTTTACGATAACAATTTTATTTGGTAACATACCGTATATGAAAATTAAAGTAAGCGATCTTATAGCTGAATTTTTAGAAAAAGCAGGAATAGATACAATATTTGGAATAATAGGATCAGCGAACTCCCACATATTCAACTCCATAGATAAACGAGGTTACACAAAAATTATATGTGTTCATCATGAACAGGCAGCTGTTATGGCTATGGGTGCATACTTTCGATCTTCTGGAAGAATAGCTGCTTCATTGGTGACCGCTGGTGCGGGTTCATCAAACGCTATCACCGGAGTCGTCAGTAATTGGGCAGACTCAATTCCTGGAATAATACTCTCCGGACAAGAACAAGCTAAGTTTTTGGAACAATATGAGGGTATGAGAATGTATGGGATTCAGGGGTTTGATTCTCCAAAGATGGTTAAGGATACAACTAAACGCTCAATCACAGTTAAAGATGAGACATCTGTTCAACATAACTTGGAAGCAGCTCACTTCATAACTCGAACCGGAAGACCGGGCCCAGTGTGGATCGACTTCCCAATGGATGTTCAATCAAAAATGGTGGAACCTAGAGAATGGAATTTTATATCTCCGTTTGTGGAAGAGGAATTAACTGATTCCGAGAATTTTATATTGGAACAAGTATTAGAACAAATGTCTCAAGCAAAAAGGCCAATTATTTGGGCTGGCCACGGGATCCGTCTAGCCGGGATGAAGAATGAGTTTAGACAGTTAGTATCAAAACTCAAAATTCCTGTAATATTGTCTTGGAGTGGTATAGATTTGTTACACAATGACGACCCATATTATTTTGGAAGAGCTGGAGTTACCGCGATACGATATTCCAACTTCATAGTTCAGAATTGTGATTTTTTATTGGCTATCGGAACCAGACTCTCTTTATTACAAGCAGGATACGATGCATCTCAATTTGCTAGATCCGCTAAAATTGTTGTGGTAGACGTTGATAAAACTGAATTAGATAGGTTTGGAAAATTGAAGAATAATATTGTTCTGCCCCACGATTGTAGAACGGTGATGAAGAAGTTATCTTCGTCTGAAAAATCTTATTTTAAACCTGAGTGGGTAGATTATTGTAACAAGATGAAATCAAAATATCCTCTACTTGAACCATATCATGTGGATAATGGATATGCAAATTCATATAAGTTTTTGGATTTTTTAAGCGACAAGCTAAAAGGTAACGAGGTTATCGTAACTGATATGGGCACTGGGTTGTTGAGTGGACACTATTCAATTAAGTTGAAGCCAGATAATATGATGTTTACTTCCTTGGGCTTAGGAGAAATGGGTTATGGATTGCCTGGAGCTATAGGAGCAGCTTTTGCAAATCCGGATAGAGATATCATATGTCTGAACTGTGACGGTGGAATGATGATGAACCTACAAGAACTCCAAACAATAATACATCACAAACTTAGAATTAAAATTGTAGTGTTCAACAATGATGGATATTTGATGATTAAACATACTCAAAATTTATTATTCAAAGGAGAGAGAACAGCGGTTAGTAAAAATACCGGAGTAAGTTGTCCAGATTATAGTAAGTTAGGAGAATCTCTTGGATTTCATATAACTAAGCCAGTTAGGTTATGTGATGATACGCTGAGTTCAAAGATTGATGATTTTCTATCTGACAACGGCCCAACTATAATGGAAGTGTTCATGGATCCTGAACAGGATTTTTTACCAAAAGTAAAGGGAGTAGTAAACGAAGATGGATCTATAACTCCCGCAAGTCTTGAAGAAATGTCGCCGCTGTTGTCATATGAGGATATAGAAGAGGCTATGATTTCCGGAGTTGATCCGAAATCGAAAGTCATAAAAAGACCATGAAAATTAAAGTTGGAATTATAGGAAGTGGCAATATAGGGACAGATCTTCTAATGAAGACTCTGAAATCCGATATAATTGAAACCACGGCTTTTGTGGGAAGACGTGAATCCTCAGATGGAATTAAAAAGGCTATTGACAGAGGGATAGTCACATCCACCGATGGGATAGATTTTTTTAGAAAAAATCCAAACATATGCGACGTTGTGTTTGATTGCACCAATGCTTTTTCTGCTATTGAGAATAACGAAGTTTTTTCTTATCAGGGGATAAAAATTGTAGATTTAACTCCATCCAAGATCGGAGATATGTGCGTTCCTATCATAAATGGAGATATAATCAAAACCAAATCAAATGTGAATATGATAACTTGTGGAGGACAAGCATCTATCCCAATATTAAACTTGTTATCTACGTTAATACCTAATCAAATTGATTATATAGAAATAGTTTCTCAAGTAGCATCATTGAGCGCAGGTATAGCTACTAGGGTGAATATAGACAAATATATTCATACGACAGAATCAGCAATTTCACTGTTTACGAACTGTAAAAGTTGTAAAGTTATATTAAATATAAACCCAGCAGAACCGTGTGTGGATATGCAGACTACCATGTTTATAAAATCTAAGGGTCTAGATTTAAAATCCATATTGTCAGGAATAAAAGAAAGAATTGAGTTGGTAAGGAAATACGTTCCATATTATGATATGGTTATGGATCCAGTTATAAACGATGATGTATTAATTTTAAGCATCAGAGTCAGAGGCGCCGGAGATTATCTACCAAGGTATTCTGGAAATTTAGATATAATAAACTGTGCAGCAATAAACGTGGTGGAAAGATTATGAGCTTTATAACTATTAGTGATCCAACGTTGAGAGATGGAAACCATAGCGTTAATCATCAAATTAGCCTTAAAATGGTCGCTGAGTATTGTAGGTTCGCAGAATCTGCTAAAATACGAATCGTGGAAGTCGGTCATGGAAACGGACTTGGGGCATCGTCGTTATTAATTGGACAAATGCCTCATACAGACCGCCAACTTCTTTATACCGCACGAGAAAACTTAATTGATTCACAATTGGGAGTACATGTTATTCCTGGAATCGCTACCATAGATAGGGATATCTCACCCGCAATTGATATAGGTGTGGATGTGTTTCGAGTAGGATGTCACGTAACAGAGGCTAATATCACACAGCCACATATAGAATTTATAAGAAACTCCGGTAAAACGGCAGTTGGCGTATTAATGATGACTGCTCTGGGGGATACAAAAACTTTGGTGAGCGAGGCTCAGAAGATGGAAAAGTATGGGGTGTCAGATATTATCATAATGGATTCCACAGGAACATACTTACCATCTGACGTATCGGAAAGAATAAAGGCTCTGAGGAATGGGTTAGTAGTTGGGGTTGGGTTTCATGCTCATAACAATTTAGGTATGGCGGTTGCTAACTCCCTCGCAGCAGCAGAGTCGGGTGCAACTATAATAGATGCTACTATGAGAGGGTTTGGAGCCGGAGCTGGGAACACCCAACTTGAGGTTTTAATCCCGGTTCTTGAAAAAAGTGGGTTTTTAACTTACGTTGATTTTAAAAGAGTCATAAAAGAAGCCAATACCGTAATGGAATATATGATTGTAAAACCACCCACAGTTTCTCCAATTAATATTTTAACTGGACTAAATAAACTGTTTTCGGGTTTCGAAAAACCCATTATGAAGGCAGCCTCTCTCTATAAAGTCGAATATTCCGAATTGGTACGTTTATTGGGGGAAAGAAAACTGGTTGCGGGTCAGGAAGACCTTATCATGGAAGTAGCACAGAACTTATCCCTTCGGAATAAATAATGAAAATTTTGATGACAGGAAGAAACGGATTCATAGGTTCTAATTTAGCACTCACATTAGAATCTCATGGGCACGTCGTCTACTCACTTTCCTATCGAGATTCTTTTCCCGATGTAAGAGATGAAATACTAACTTTTAATCCTCAAGTTACAATTCACTGTGGTTGGTTTGGCGGAAACAATTACTCCCAGTCTAATGATATAGATCAATTTCATAAAAATATACCAAATGGAATAAAATTGATAGAAATATTAAAAGATATAAAAAATGACCATACGTTTATAGGTTTTGGAACCACCTTTGAATATGGTTTAAAGAATCATGTTGTTGATGAAGAAGAGGTGGAGACTCCGGTGGATCTATATGGAATGTCAAAGTTAGTTTTTAAGAACTATTCTAGGTTGTTATGCGAAAAATATAATGTAAATTGGACGTGGATTAGACCCTGTTACACTTATGGTCCGGGAGATGTCAAAACCAGACTAATTCCGAAAGTTATAAATAACATCCTATCCTCTCAACCATTAATGTTTGATGAGTGCAAATCCATTATAGATTATCTTTATATTGATGACTTTTCCAACGCTATTTTGAAATTAATAGACAACAAATCAATCGGGGTGTATAATGTCTGTTCAGGTCAGCAATATAAAATAAAAGATGTAATACTCAAGATATCAGAATTAATGAATTACGATTATAGAAAAATTATATTTGATCCGGAGTTGTATTCCAAAACATCCAAACCTCAGTTTATCTGTGCTGACAACTCTAAACTTAGATATACTATAGATTGGGAACCTACAACTAAAATTGAAGTGGGATTATCTAAAACTATAGAGAACATTAAAAAGAACCGATTATGAAAGATTTAGTAAAATTAAATGAAGATAATTGGCACTGGCCTATCAGAGATGTAACCAGTTGGGAGGGACAGAAGAAACAATCTGAGATATTCGAGAATATAAAACCATATGTCAAAAACCGACGAGTGATGATACAAGCCGGTGGAAATTGTGGATTTATATTAAGCAAATTTGTCGATAAATTTGAACACATTTATACATTCGAGCCAGACCCGGTGAATTTTTATTGTTTAAATTTAAACGTGACTTCAAAAAATGTCACAAAATTCCAATCCTGTTTGGGATCAGATAACAAACTAGTAGGAATAGAAGACCATCCCACAGATATAGGGGGTGTACATGTAAAAGGAGAGGGATTCACCCCATGTATACAAATAGATAGTCTCAAGTTAAACGGGTGCGATTTGATTCAGTTGGATGTCGAAGGTTATGAATATGATGCTTTATTGGGAGCCACCGACACAATTCAACGGTTCAAACCAACTTTGTGTTTGGAATGGTGTGAAAAATGGGCTAATAGATACAATGTTCAATATTCTCATCTAGAAAGTTTATTGGAATCCCTAAATTATAAACACGTTTCAAATTCGGGAGTGGATAAAATTTATACATATAAATCACAATGAATATTTTAGTTACAGGAAGCGACGGGTTTATTGGATCAAACGTAATTCGGTTATTATCATCGGATTCAAACCTAAAATTATTTCCCGGAAACAGAAAGTCGGTTAATCTATACTCACAAAAATCTGTAGAAAGTTTTATTGATAAAAACGAAATAACTGATATCGTACATTGTGCTATAGAAGGGGGTCATAAAAACGACAAAGTTGAAATGTTTTATAACAATTTGTTGATGTTTGAAAATTTGAAAAGACAATCTCATAAAATAAGAACGTTTATAAATATTGCAAGCGGCGCTGAGTATGATAGGAGACATTCCCTCTATGATGTTTCGACTTATGATTTAGGAAACTCCATACCCGAAGATTATTATGGATTATCCAAATATTTAATTTCGATGCGGGTAAGAGAAATGATAGGAGGAGTAAATCTTAGAGTGTTCGGGTGCTTTGGAAGAGGAGAACGCCCAGATAGAATGATCAGTTCGAGTTTAAAAAACTACATAAATGGAAAACCAATAGTAATACACCAAGATAGGTTTATGGATTTTTTTTACATAGATGATCTGGTATATGTGATTAATAAATTTTTATATAGAGATGATTCTGAATATTCATATTCGGAGAAAGATTTAAACATGTCATACGATATAAAGTTTAAATTGTCTGAGGTGGCTAGAATAATAAACAATTTGGATGATAAAAAAGTTCCAATTGTAATACAAGATGCCACTGCTGGAAACGATTATTGTGGAATGCCTCCGAGGTGGCCTTTCCAACACCATTTCATAGGATGGGGAAGAGGAATAACAGAATATTACAAGTCGATGAAAGTATGAACATAAAAGTATCAATGCATCTAATGCCGTGGGAAATGGATCATGCTCTGTTGATAGCAGATAGACTTAGACAGAGTAGTTATAACATAGATCCATCTGACACGGTATATGTAGATACAGCATTGAATTTATCATCACTGTTAATAGATTGGGAGAAATCAAAATTGCCCAAAGAATTTTTCATAGAAAAGTATAACACATTTTCAAAAATTGTGGAAGGACGTATTATCCATAGACCATTTGTTTATGCTGGTGGCGGATTATATGGACACCTAGACCTACAGAAATCAGTAATTCAAGATAACATAGATTATTACCTTACAATATGTCCAGACATAGATTTTTCTACTTCTCTGTTATATTATATGATAGAAACTGCGAAAAGGGTAAAAAACAAATATTTCATAGTAACTCCCCAGATATTTCGATGTTGGGATAGTAGTTGGGATATGTTGGTGAATGAAAGATTTTTAAAATATGACTATAAAGATTGTATAGATGTAGATATATACGATATTAGAAATCAGATGAATGAGACACAATCTGAAGTGTCTTCGTTTCAAATACAAGATTTCAAATTCGCTGGTTGGTTTGATTTGTACAACAAAGATTTTTATGAAAAAATGGTGCCCGCTCGTCCGGAGTGGTCTGGATATGGCCCCTGGGATTTTTATGCGATTAACGTATCATCTTTCGCTAAATCTAGAGGCGTTGATGTAGTTCAACATGTAGTTAAGGATGAAATTGTATGGTTTTATGATGTTGGGAAACTAAAAAACACGGAAGAATATGGAGCCGATGGTTTGTTGAAAACAACTTATACCAAATTTTTAACTCGGAAAATTGATAAAGTTTCTCAAGCGGTTGACATCCGAAGTAAACTAAATCTTTACATCAACGAGTGGATAAAGTATGCTACGGATTCTAAAATAATATGAATCAAAATTCTAATAGAATAAGAAGTGTGGGGAAACAGACATATGGGCATGATAATATAGACATATATTATTGGGGAGAAAATACTTGGTTGGATATAGGAGATTACTGTTCCATATCAGGACATATATTAGTCTATCTAGGAGGAAACCATCGGATAGATTGGGCCACAACATATCCGTTTGGACACGTAAATAAGAATACGTTTAATATGTTTGATGGAAAAGGTCACCCAGGAACCAAGGGAGATGTAAAAATTGGAAATGATGTTTGGATAGGAACATATGTTACCATTATGAGCGGAGTAACTATAGGAGATGGAGCATGTATAGCTTGCAATTCGGTAGTGACAAAAGATGTGCCTCCATATGGCATCGCCGGTGGCAACCCTGCCAAGTTAATAAAAAACAGGTTTTCAGATGATATCATCAAAAAGTTTCTTTATCATAAGTGGTGGGAATTAGACGTTTCAACAATAAATAAAATTTCTCCCTTGTTATGTTCCGATAAATTTGATATATTATTTGAGACTTTGGAAAAACTTAAAAAACCTATGATAGACTTGGAAAACAAGATTAATGATCTATATCGAACTCCGTCTGATATAAATGAACATATACCTACCCTTATAAAATTCGCTTCGGAGTGCGAACATATCACCGAAATGGGAGTAAGAGGAATTTTTACAACTTGGGTATTTTTAGGAGCCAGCCCCAAAAAATTGGTAAGTTATGATTTATACAATCCCTCACATTATGGATCAAACATACAAGACGTTTATGATGTAGCTGAATCATATGGAATAGATTTTAAATTCGTGGAATCAGATGTGTTAAAGGTTACAATAGATCAGACCGACCTTTTATTTTTAGACACATGGCACTCATATGATCAATTAAAAGGAGAACTAGCTCTACATTCTTCAAAAGTAAACAAATATATTGTAATGCATGATACCACCACTTATGCTCATAAAAATGAAGCATTGACATCCGAACATTCTGAAATCGTGGAGGTGGAAACCGGAAAAGGAATTTGGCCAGCGGTGGAAGAATTTTTAGCCTCTACAACAGAATGGGAACTTTTAGAGAGACACATAAATAACAATGGATTGACCGTTTTAAAAAGAATAAAATAAATTTGGAATACCCAATCAGTATATGTATAATTTATGAATGAAGATGCCTCAGAATTTGATAAAAATGGATTTTTTACATCCGAGAAAGTTACTCATTTTAATTGCGAAATTTTAAAATCGACATTATGTAATTTTTTGAAAACCAAATCAGTATTAGATTTGGGATGTGGGGATGGGTTTTATATCAAACACTTAGAGCCAGTTTGTTTGAAGGTACAGGGATATGATGGAAACCCATACACTAAAAAATTGACAGGTGGGTTAGGAGATTCTTCTGATTTATCACAAGTTCAAAATTTTTATAAATATGATTGGGTTATCTCATTTGAGACGGGGGAACATATACCGGTTGAGTTTGAAGGAAATTTTATAAACAATTTATGTAGACACGCTAAAGAAGGAATAATTCTTTCTTGGGCATCAATTGATCAAGAAGGCCAACCTCAACCAGGAACGGGTCATGTAAATTGTAGACCAAATAGTTATTTGATAGAAAAAATGTACGAAAAAAGTTTTTTGTGCGATTATAATCGCACTAATTTTTTTAGACATAAAATGGATTTATGGTGGTTAAAGTTTAATTTGATGGTTTTTTATAAAGTGGATAGTTTAATAATATGAAAAAAAGTATATTGATAACGGGTGTCGCGGGTCTAATTGGTTCGAGATTGGCTGACTGGATTGTAAAAAATAAACCAGAGTATGACGTTATTGGAATAGACGACCTCTCCGGAGGGTATATAGAAAATGTAGACCCTTCCATAAAATTCCATAACATAATACTTGGTGCCAAAGAACATGATTTGGGAGTGGAATCAATTTTTTCAAAATATAATCCGGAATATGTTTTTCATTTTGCTGCATATGCGGCCGAATGTTTAAGTCCTTTCATAAGAAAATACAATTATCAAAACAATTTGATAGCTACCGCTGACGTAGTAAATAATTGTATTAAATATGGTGTAAAAAGATTGGTCTTCACATCAACCCTGGCGGTATATGGCGACGCAGTTCCTCCGTTTGATGAAACCATGACTCCTTTACCTATTGATCCGTATGGAGTTTCAAAATATGCATGTGAGTTGGATATTAGAATTGCGGGAAAACAACATGGGTTGGATTGGTGCGTTCTCCGACCACACAATGTTTACGGCGTAAAGCAAAATATTTGGGATAAATATAGAAACGTATTAGGAATCTGGATGTATCAACATTTAAACAATGAACCAATGTCAATATTCGGAGATGGTTCACAAACGAGAGCATTTAGTTTTATCGACGACAGTGTTCCGTGTATGTGGAACGCAGCTGTTTTACCAGAAGCATCTAAACAGATTATAAATTTAGGAGGGAAAACTCACACGACTATAAAAGAAGCATGTGAAACTTTACAATCTATAATAGGAGGAGGAACTATATCATATAAAGAAGCCCGCCACGAAGTTAAAAACGCTTACGTTACATGGCAGAAATCTGTGAATATTTTGGGATATGTTGAAAATTATACTTTGGAACAAGGTCTATCCTCAATGTGGAATTGGGCTCAAAGACAACAAAAAAGACAAAGATTTGAATGGAATAAATTTGAACTAAATAATGGAGTATATTCATATTGGAAAACAAAATGAAAATAAACTTACTAGCAAGACACTGTAACTTCTCAGCAAATAGTGCTAACAAAAAGAATCGGCCGGAGTGGTTTGATAAAGAGAAGATATTTCAATCATTGATGAATTCCATAGAAGATGATGAACGGGTCAACGTCACTATATTATTTGATGGAGATGTAAGCACACATTTTCTTAAAAATGAAAAAAGGTGTAAAATTGTGGAGAAAAAGGGGGGAAACGATGGCCAGAGTTTTTTGAACTTATTAGAATACACCAAGGCTCAGAATTACTCAGACGGTGATATAATTTATTTTGTAGAAGATGATTATTTTCATAGAGCAGGATGGCAAGATGTTTTAATCGATGGGTTCGAACATTTAAGTTGTGATTATTTTACTTTATATGATCACAATGACAAATACACGTATACTGCATACGAGACACTTCAATCTTCAATATACCCAACTAAGTATTGTCATTGGAGAACTTGTCCGTCCACAACTAACACGTATGCCATGTTAGCATCAACTTTTAGAAAACATTATCAACATCATGTAGATTATTGTGATTTGTCTAGGGGTTATACAAGGGATCACGATAAGTTTCTAAATCTGTGGAAAATAGGCTCTAACCTAGTATCATCTATTCCGGGATATTCGACTCATTGTGAAAATGAATACATGTCTCCAGTTGTGGATTGGGCTTTAAAATTTAAAAACTTGACATATGATTACGATATGTCGAACAGATAATATTATGTCAATATCTACAATAATACCATCCTATAAAAATCCAAAGTTCCTTGATGCTTGTATACATTCTTGTATTAAAGGAAAAAAAAATGAAACGACGAAAATAATAGTTGTCGTTGATGGGTTCATCGGAGAATCTCAACATGTTCTAAATAAATACGAGGGGGGAATTGAGATACTTGATCTTGGTCAAAACATGGGTATGGATAAAGCTATAAATTATGGTGTGTGGAATTGTGAAAGTGAAAATATATTCGTTGTGAACGATGACCAAATTTTCTCTGATAACTGGGATGTTGATTTATCTGAGTTGAACTTGGAAAAAACGGTATATACCATAGAACAGATCGAAAGATCACACGGAATATTCGGATTCACTGTAAATAACTTTGGAGACACAGTTGATACATTTAATCAATCAAAATTCGATGATTTTGTTAAGGTAAATAAAAGCGACAAATCCACCGAATCCGGGCGGATATTTCCATTCTTGATGAAGAAAAAATGGTTTATGTCAGCCGGAGGGTTTGAAGATTTTAAATCTCCGTTTTGGACGGACGTGGATTTCTTTTTGAAACTAGAGTTAATGGGGTTAGAATTCAGAAGAACATATAAAACCATGTTGTTTCACTGGGGATCATCTGCAACTAAAAACAGAGTCGATTCGGAAGCAATAAAATTTAAATCGAGTGAAGGACCGGCCGCACAACTGTTTTACTATAAATGGGGATACATGCCACAGATGGGAGGAAATAATTATAAAAATACAAAATATCCACATTCACAAACTGAGGTTAAAGGAGTAATTTTTAACTAATGAACTTAGAATTCATATTTTTTAATGTCCTTTTTTTGTTAATCTGGTTTAAAACCGAAGCGTTCTTGGAATATTCTAAATTACTTGGATTAACAAAACTATTCCGTATAGATAAATTTGAAAAATTAAAAAGTGAAGATTTTGAGTTAACCTACCATTCATTTTTAAAAAAACATGTCGCTAGTGGAAAATATAGTAGATTTTTTTTCAATCTGATCACATGTCCAATATGTCTAATGTGTTGGTCTTGTGTTCCAGTGTTATATTTACATGGGATAGGAATATATAGTCTTTATGTAGTGTCTATTTTGTTTATATACTATTTATTCTCAAAAGTAATGAGATGAATATAAATAATTTTACAGACTTTTACAATCTTATAAAATCGTGCGGGCTTCAATCCGTTTCTCCGTTCAACAATTTTATATCTACCGTAGAACAATATGTATCTATATGTGAATGTGATAACCCTTCGTTAAAAGCTGCTAAATTAGCAGATTCTATTAACATATATGAGAGCATTATATCGGGAGCAGTTTCTTCATATATAAACACATTTAAATCGAAAAAATCGGTTTCAGTTATACATTTTTACAACAGAGGGAGATTGGTCAGAACGTACTAATCTTTATCAGCTTTACCATCACAATTAATTTTTTTATGGGGACAATATTTACAATTTTTCTTTGCTTTTCCGGGTACTTTTGGGAATACTCCGTTTTCTTTGTATTGCCCGTCTTCGTTAAAGCATTCATTTATAAACATAATAAACCCATTGATCGACTTAGCGATTGAAGGTTTGTTGTGGGTAGGTATAAATTTCTGAATTCTACTCTGAGGATATGAGACGTTTTCATACAGTTTTCTTTTCAATATGAAAAATTCTACTTCTATATCATCCAGCGGAACATCAAACTTTTTAGAATAAAATGCTTTGTATAGAAGAAGTTGACTATATTTGCTTTCATCCGCCTTCATATGATCATTCCACCCGGTGGCAGAAGTTTTAAAATCTATTATTTTATATTTATTTGTTTCTTTGTCTCTTAAAACTAGATCTATGAAAGCTACAAATTGAACGTTGTTTTTAATATCCACTTCCAATGGAAATTCTGTTCCTATAAACTCATATTTTTTACTGGGAAAATTTCTCAGACGTATAGCAGTAGATGTAAACGTTTTTATCACATCCTCGGCGTCAAAGCAGAATTCGGTATATTCATCTTCCGTATATTTTACTGGATTATTTTTTTCCCCACCTTGTAACTCTCTATCGAACGCGGGTTTAAATATGTCATATAAGTTCAATGAATCTGCTTCCGAATTTCCTTTGGTATATAGAAGTTTTATATATTCCTGGACCGCTTCGTGTATCGCTGTTCCGAAGGACATGTTTATAGACCCCTCATACACTCTTAATCCCTTCAAATAATCAAGTTTCCATCTATTGGGACAGTTAAACCAATTTGCATATTGGGAATAACTGACACGCTTCTTTTTAATCTCTTCCATCCATACAATGTATGTTAAATTTGTGAAGTTGTCTACTACTTATAATTGTATGAAATATATAATTGTTTTGATAACATTGATTGCTTTAAACCTTCTAGCGTCTGAAGTTGAGATGTCATATTATCCATTAAAATATTCCGGAAAAATGGAGAACGTTGTGTTTTATGATTCCGGAAAGTTTGAAACCAATAATATAGTAATCGGAAAAACTTATCAGTTTAATAAGTGTCAATTGGATTTCAATACAGAAACGAATTCTTTTTTGGATTTAGCGTTATCCGATGACACGTTGATTCATATAGATGAGGGATCTCAGTTTAAATTTCATACATTTCTAACGTCTGTGGAAAACACCGACGACTTACCAACCATAGCAAGAATATCAAACCAAAATTACATATGCTCTCTAATGGTTGGAATGGTGGACATAGTCAACTCTTCTACCAATGGGACATTTTTATTACAAACTCCCAGAATAACAATTGTTTTAAAAAAAGGAAAATATAGAGTTGTAGTTCAGGGAAAAACCACGGTTATAGCAGTGTTGGAGGGAAAGGCGGTTATTTATAAAATCATAGAATCGAAGGAACTTGAAATAAAAGAAAACAGTTTTGCACATGTAACCACATATTTTAGCCTCAGTGGGAAGGGGATTGATGTGTTAAATAATGGAAGGCCCACTGCGAACGTTCGCCCAATACAACTCGACGATGTAGACAAAATAAAATCCAGTTGTGACGATCTGACATCTTCAAAATCTAAAATTTTGTTTTCTATAGTAGATAAAAAGGTTCTTGGAATAAAGATTCGTTGACACTTATAATGTTTATGTTACTATTTGAGAATGACTTTAGACCAACTACATTCTCTTACCGAAGAAGAATTACTGATGTTGCTGTATATTGTAAATAATGTACCAACTAGAATATTAACGTATGAGATAAGTCCCAATCTATTGTGTTCCATTAGAGATGCTTCGTTACTACAATTTGTTATTGACGCGGAAAAAGATTTAACCGACTCTGGAAAATCTATACATTCCTCATTAAAAAACAAATTGGGAATAACCCAGCCCCCCGCAGAAGCTCCAATTACAGCATCCGCAGAAGCTCCAATTACAGCATCCGCAGAAGCTCCAATTACATCATCCGAAGAATCTTTGAAATAACGTGTATCAAAATATATTTCATTCTAGAAAAGACGACACTATCATAATTTGGGATGATAAAGTTGGAAAAATTGTTATTCCCGCTGGCCAGGCTAGATATGCTTATAGAAAAAAGGATGGCGGAATTTACAAATCTCTATATGGAGATGAGTTGGAAAAAGTAACACATTTTTCTCCAAACGACCCATCGTTATTTGAATCAGATGTCCCACTAACGACTAGAGTTTTGATCGACGCGTATGAAGGCGACGATGAACCATCCACGGGACATAGAGTTGTCTGTTTGGACATAGAAACCGACGTGGAAGATGGATTTCCAAATATTCAAGAAGGTGATAAAGAAATAACCGCTATAGCTATATATGACGACGTTTCAAAACACGAAACAGCAATGATTTTGGATAAAGATAGGTTACTTCAAGATTCTGAAACAGCTGGAACATCGATACTCTCGTTTGACAACGAAGAATCTCTTATTTCACATTTTATAACAAAAATGGAGGAAATTCAACCAACCATTATCACCGGTTGGAATATAGGAAGTTTCGACATGCCCTACCTCTATAATAGAATTTGTAGAGTGATGGATAAACGCGTTATTCAGAGACTTTCTCCAATAGGAACGGTTTATATAAACAAGTTTTCAAAAGAACTTAATATAGCTGGAGTTTCCATTTTAGATTATATCGTTCTGTATAAAAAATTTATTGGTAGAAACGAATCAAGTTATGCTTTGGGAGTCATAGGTAAAAAGGTAGTGAATATGGATAAGATCACATATAAGGGTAGTTTAAACGATTTATATAGATCTGATATTAAGAAGTATATCGAATATAACTTGAATGACGTAAGGATAGTGGTTGCTTTGGATGAAAAATTGAAGTTTATAGACCTCGCCAGAAACATCTGTCATACAGGTCACGTTCCATATGAATTTTTCGGGATGTCAAGTCGTTACATTGAGGGGGCTATGTTATTATATCTAAGGAGACAGAAATTGGTATCTTCTAATAAACCAGTGAACATAGAGGAAGAAGAAGGTTCTAATCCATCCGATGAAGAGGACGAAGAGGGATTTGAAGGAGCATATGTCAAAGAACCGATCCCTGGAAGATATGATTGGGTATTTGACTTGGATTTGACTTCTATGTATCCAAACATCATGATTAGCTTAAATATTAGTCCCGAAACGGTGGTGTCTAAAGTTGAAAATTGGAATATCGAAAAATATTTAAAAAATGAAATTTTGGAAATAAAAGTCGCTGGTGAAAATTATACATTGGAAGAATTTAAATCGATGATGTTAGAGAAGAAATTTTCCATCGCTTCCAATGGAGTTATTTATAGTAGAGATAAGGTGGGATTGATTCCGAGTATTTTGATAAAATGGTTCGATGAAAGAAAAGAGATGAGGAAAAAGGCTAAAAAATTCGCAGATGAAAAGAATTGGGAAAAATACGAATTTTATGATCAGAGACAAAAGGTTCAGAAAATCCTTCTTAACAGCGCCTATGGAGTTTTAGGATTGCCAGTATTTAGATTTTACAATAAAGATAACGCCTCAGCGGTGACATTATGTGGACAAGATATAATAAAAACAACCGACAAAGTAATAAATCAATTTTATAAAAATATATTGGGTAGAAGGTATAAAGTAACATATGACGATGGATCATCGGAACTCTTCTATGAACACGAATTGGATAAAAATGTCATTGATAATTATGAAAAATATTGTAAAAATTGAAGAAATTGATCAATGTGATCATGTATTATATGTAGACACAGACTCAGCGTTCGCATCAGCTGTCCCAATTATCCAAAAAACCATGTCAAATGTGGATTTGAATGATGAAAAACAAATGACCGATGCTATATTGAAAATCGCATCAGATGTTCAGATATATGTCAATAAGTTTTATGACGTAATGGCTCAAAAGTTCTTTAATATTGAACAACATAGATTTGATATTAAACAAGAAGTCATTTCTAAATCTAGTTTTTGGTTGGCTAAGAAGAGATATTGTCAACTCATAATAAACAAGGGTGGAGTCGTTTGTGATGAAATGGAAGTTAAAGGAATAGATGTAGTAAGAACTAGTTTCCCTGCTACATTTAGAAAGTTCATGAATAAGTTTTTGATGGATATGCTTAAAAAAGTGGATAGAAAAGAAGTGGATGATACGATCATACAATTTTTAGAAAATATCAAAGAATTAAACATATTGGATTTGGCCAAAACTACATCTGTAAAGTTTTCAAGTCAAGCTACGAGAAAAGAGTATAACCCAAAATCCAGAAAACCATTTCAAATAATACTTGGTTCTCCTGCACAAGTAAAATCTGCTCTGATGTATAATGATTTGTTGAAACATTGGGGGTTGACTAAACATGTTCCTCCTATTTTTAATGGTCAAAAAATCAAATATGTATATCTCAAAGAAAATTCATTTGGAATTGATGCTATGGCGTTGAAAGCTGATGGAACTGATCCGAAAGAAATTTTAGAGTTTGTGGAAAAGTATATTGACCGAACCGCAATGTATGATCACGAACTAAAGAGCAAGCTGGTAGCATTTTATTCCATTTTGAAATGGGATTATCCAAGTTTGGGGAGTAAAAAGGCTGCTGAATTTTTTGAATTTTAAAACATATGATAATAGATATTCCTGATATTAATAAATCGATATATGTCCGTATATCTATGTTTTTTAAATGGAATTGTCCAATCACCCGTCACATCTATGGTTGGTATTTTGGGAGAACACAATTTAGAAAATTCATATTTCCAGCTATTAAAAATTTTGATTATAAAGGATTCTCAGAAGAGATCATGAGCATCCAACCAATGTCTGAACCCAAAGACCAAGTCTTTTATGTGGATTATGTATATACTAAGAAGAAAAGATGGTATCAATTTTGGAAGAAATCTCCTATAAAAAATAGACAATTAGACAATGAATGATAGTATTATAAACATATGAACAAAAAAACAATCGAAACATTTATCAAAAAATATTCCTTAAATGGAGTGATAGAATCCGTAAAGTGGGTGGTAGACTCAAAAAATAAAACCCTAACGACAAATGCTATTACGGAAGAAAAGAACGTATTGATTGATGTGAAAATGGAGGATTTCACTTCGATTGACGAAGATATCGAAATAGGAATTTATGAAACTTCTAAATTGGTCAAGATGTTATCGGTGTTGTCTGACGAAATGACTATATCCATTAACAAAAAGGACGACGAAATCAAATCTCTCGGACTTTCTGACACAACCACCGATGTTCAGTTCGTTACCGCTGATTTATCCGTTATCCCAAGTTCACCGGCTTTGAAAAAACTTCCTGATTTCGGAGTTGAAATATCTATGGATGAAGAGTTCGTAAATAAGTTTATCAAAGCTAAATCAGCATTACCTGAGGTTGACACTTTTACGTTAAAAATGAACAAGAAAAACAAACTTGAAATGGTGATAGGATATTCAGAACTAAACAGCAATAGGATTACGTTGTCACTTACAACAGCTGATGGGAAAAATGTTGTGACAAAAAACATTAGTTTTAACGCTAAATATCTAAAGGAAATCCTTACTTCAAATAGTGATTGCCCAAATGCTAAGTTAATGGTTAGTGACGCCGGAATTTCAAAAATCGAGTTCTCAAATGACAGTTTTAGGTCAACGTATTACATGGTAGAAGTAAAAAGTGCTGATTAATATATGAGTTTTTTATTAGAAGAAGTTCCTACTAAGTCAAACTCAAAACATACTTTGTGGGTTGAGAAATATAGGCCGGCTGTATTGGATGATTATATAGGGAATGATCAATTGAGGGAGACTGTTAAATCTTTTATAGATAAGGGAGACGTTCCACATCTTCTTTTTTATGGAAGCGCTGGAGGTGGTAAAACCGCATTGGCTAAACTAATCACCAAGAATATATCATGTGACGTTTTGTATATAAACTCCAGTGATGAAACGGGGGTTGATAATGTAAGAGGTAAAATCAAGGGATTCGCATCTACTTCTGGATTCAACAAACTAAAAATTATTATATTGGACGAAAGCGACTTTTTAAGCACGGAGAGTCAAGCTGCTCTGAGAAATTTAATGGAAACGTTTAGCTTAACTACTAGGTTTATCTTGACATGTAATTATCATGAAAAGATAATATCTCCAATAATTTCCAGATGTCAAACTTTTGAAATAATACCACCATCTAAAAAAGCGGTAGCAATACATTTAAATAACATTCTCGATATGGAATCCGTAGAACATACGATGGAAGACATTGGATATATTGTAAACACGTATTATCCAGATATTAGGAAAATTTTGAATTTTGCACAACAAAGTTCTCTGGGTGGAAAAATAAAAATAAGTTCAGATAAATCATTAGCATCCGATTTGCAGGATAGAATTATTTCTATTTTAAAAAGTGGATCATTAACTGCCTTCGCGGAAATAAGACAGTTGATTGCAGATAATGATATTTCCATGTTTGATGAATATTATTCTCTGTTATATAGAAAAGTATCCGAGTATTCCAAGAACAAAGATGTAGCGGTTATTATGACTATCGCTGAATATCTACACCAAAGTTGTCTGGTGGTAGATAAGGAAATTACGTTCATGGCATGTATAGGAGCAATATTAAAAACCATAAAGTGAAATCTTTAAAGAAAATTTTATCCGAATTAAAAATAGATCCATCGGTTGATCATCTCTCAAAAATAGAAGATGTAAATCAAACCGTTAAAAAATATTCTTTTGAGATAGGGGGAAACAAGTATATAGTTGCATTTATAACTGATTTTTTTGATAATAAATCGTTTTTAGGGGTAAACTTTAAAAATATAACTGCTATTGAGAAATTGAAATCTAAAAAACACGATTCTAAACAAGACCTTTACTCGGATATGGATCGTGCAAAATATGGTCTAACAAATACAGGAAATTCCATGATGGTTTTTAATGAAATATTCAACGTGGTTGGAAAATATATTGTTTCAAAAAAACCTACATATTTCTCATATGAGGCGGTAGAGGATAATAGAAAAAAACTATATTCTTCTCTTATTAAAAGAATCGAGAAAACCCTTCCCATAAAATTCAATAGAATACTTGTGAATCCTTTGAGTGGGGATAGTATTTCCGCAACATCTCAATTAACGGTGTATGAAATATTAATATGAACGTATTAAAAAATACTAAAGCATATCTTGCCGGGAATTTGGAAAATACGGTGGATTCCCAAAACTGGAGAACATATGTTTCAGATAAATTGTCCGTTAGAGGAATTAAGTCGCTGTCCCCAGTGGAGATGACATTGGTTAATCAAGTTGGAGAAAATGACGAAGACCGACTCAGGTTAAAAAAAGAAAGATCGGAGGGTAAATATGACGAAGTTTCATCATACATGAAAACGGTAGTTCAGAAAGACCTTAGACTTATTGATTTGTCAGATTTTCTAATAATCAATCTGGAGTTATCTAAACCTACATATGGAACCACACATGAACTAGTGGTGGCCACTCAACAAAAAAAACCTATATTTCTATCGGTTGGAGACAAACGAGAATGTCCGTTATGGATATTGGGGATAATAAAACATAAGTATATCTACAACAATGTGGATGAAATATTGACAATGATCTATCAGATAGACTCTGGTATTAAAAAAATTGAATCTTCCAACTGGAGGTTATTGCTTCCAGAATTCCGATAGAATCTCCAAAAAACTAGGGTTTTTAGTTTGTATAAATCAACTCCACGTTGATATTTATAAACTATGAGTAAAAATATCAATGAAAATGATATGGGGGATCGGATGAGCACCGGAATTTCATTCGGAACATCTGGGATAGTAAACCCCGGCGTTTCTACATTTTCTTCACCCGACGCTTCTCAACATCCAATAAACTTCTACCCAGTCGCTGCTAATAAGGTGGATATTAATGCGGTCACAAGAACCTCGGGCCCCGATGATGAAGATATTAAATCAATAAAGTCCAAAGTAACTCCTGATGAGGTAATTACGGGATTGGATTATGAGTTGAAGAAAATGACATTCAAAAATAAATCCATTGCTAAAGAAATCGTAATATCTAACCTGAAAAAAGATCCAACATATTATTCTAAACTTCATATGCTTGGAATGGAAGACGATTTAATGACAGAAAATACAGAAAAGGAGAAAAAAGAAGCGTTTGAATCTATATTTAAAGAGTTGATCGATAGAAGAAACCAGATAAAATCTAAAAACGTAGATCAAAGAATAACGGCCGCTTATCAAGACAGTATTGAAAAATTTAAAAATACAAGAGGATATGGCCCAAAATAAATCGGAGGTTTATAGTTTGGGAGATGGAAAGCCCCACGATCCAACCATAGGTCATCCTTCTATGAGGGGAAGACGTTGGCAAATAGATCAGTCGTATAACGATGGAAAGTCGTTTGATAAAATGAAAGAAGATTCATTATTGGAGGGACCTGACAAATTACTGTTTAATAACGGAAAATCTAAAATGTATTGGTACGAAGGTACTACGTTTTTTGTGTTCGTCACTCCATCTGGAAAAAATACTCACATTGCATTTTCCAGAGGAAATGGGGCCGATTTTCATGTTCAAGTCAACGAGATAAATCTCACAAACTACGTGCGGAATAAATTTCCAGAGTTTGTATCGTTTTTGAACCATGAGGAACTGGCTAATGTAATCCACTATATAAAACCAGATATCATAAAAGTTAATGCTAATAGAAAGGATTTCTTATTAAGTGGGAGGATGTGGGAACGAGATGGAAAAAATTATGTTTCCATTTGGAATAACAAATCTACAGTAGATAGGAATAAGGGTTATTTAAACCGGCTCATGACATTGTTGAATATATCGTATGATAATACATTGTTTGAATTGCCCGAAAATCAGAATGATTATAAACCATATGATCAATTGGATGTCAAAAAAGAAAAACCTGACTCATCTTCCAAGTCAATGAACAAGTTTATGTCTCAGATTCACACTTTGCCTCCGGGCGCTAAAAAATGGGCTATGAAAGGGATGTCTTTGAAAGAAATTCTATTAAATGAAAATCCAGACTTTATTAAAATTGACGGGACAATAAAAAATGAATTAAAATATTATGGAAAATATACCACCTCGGTTTTCTCAATATTTGAAAATTTGAAATCCGATGGTTTGAATTACATAATAGCCAAGATAAAAAACAAAAGTTTATACTCAGTTACCACCGGAGATCCGAGTTTAGATAGGGAAATAAATACTTCTAAAATTCTAGCGGCTAATCAAGGTATGGATGTAATTCATGGAAACATAGCACGTCCTCTGATGAATTTAGGAATTTTAAACAAAGTAGAAGATGATGATATAGAGTGGAGATCTAAACTCTATATTTTATCTGGTAGGAGTTGGAAAAAAAATAACACTAACTATATGTCTTTTTGGAACACGTTAAACGAATGTAAAAAATATAGAGATCATATAGATAAAATTCTACATGAAATTGGAGCGGATAGGTCAAATACATTTTTTGAGTTCATAGATTTTCAGAAAAAGTTAATGACTTATGACGAATCTTTTCTTGATAAAAAACCTAAAGAATCTGGATTAACTCCGGAAAAAGTTAAAAGTTTGATGAAAGTCCAACATGTTGATCCCAGAGCCAAGAAAATTTTAAAGACTTTATTATCCGGAGAAAAACACGCGGATACTATACAAAAAACTGCGTCTGATATGGGAATAACAGTTTCTCAATTGAGGAATATGATGGTAACAGGAGATTAATATATGAAACGAAAAGATCTTAAGCAGATGATCCGAGAATCAATCTCAGAGGTAATTTCAGATAAAATGGTTGGATTACATGAGATGGTGCAGTTCTATAGAAATGCTCCATTAGATAAAATACAAGAGGTCGAACGACTACTTGGTGCTGGTGAAAACTCCCCCGCGTGGGAAGTGATTGTAAATTTTTTAGAAACCGCACAACTTTTAATTAGAAGAATGGAAGAATCCGACTCTGTTAATGAAATTAATTGGAAAAAAGCTTTAGGAACTGCCGCGGTGGTAGGATCGACAATGTTTGGAACCCCTGATATTAAAGCAGCAAATTCAAAGCCGGATGTTACCCAGACCAAATCTCGGAGTTCCTTGGTGGATTATTTTAAAAATGTTGAAAATGGAGCTAAAGTTGGGTTTGATAAAAAATCTAATGTTTGGAAATCTATAAAAGGCCCGGCCGGTGGAGAAATCGCTATCGCATATGGTCATAACATAAAACCGGGAGAGAATTTTACTAAAGGAATAACTGATCAGGAAGCAAACAGATTGTTGGAAAAAGACATTGAATCATCTAAACGTCATGTCTATAAAGATATATCCAGATATGGAATAAGTAAATTAACACCTGAACAAGAAGAGATGTTGATTGATTTCGATTTTAACATAGGGTCAGTGAACAAATTTCCAAAATTGACAAGGGCCGTATTAAATAAAGACTGGAATACCGTAAAAAAGGAATATAAACGAACTTATGTAGACAGATCTGGAAAAAAGAAAGAGTTGAGGGGGAGAAATGAGGCTTTCTATAATAGGTTCCTTGCTAACAAATGAGTGAAGAATATAAAATTATGAATAACCCTTTTGGATCACTTAATTATGATCCAATACATGCATTATTTATAAAAAAGAAGCAGATGGAAAAGGATGGTGAAATTGATTTAACTCCAAAACATTATAACGAAGATGATATGTATGAGTTAGAGTCGTTTTGTAAGAAATATGGGATAGTAGGTGCAAATTTTGGAAATATGAGCCCGAAATCCACTTTAAAGATGTTAAAGTCAAAAATGGGAATAGTCGAAGAACCCATCCAAGTTCAGACTAAAGTTTTATTAAAAGGATAATTATGAAGAAAAAGTTAATATATGTAATGTTGTCGTTGTCGTTGATTACTGCGGGCTGTTCTATGTTTGGAAGCAAAAAACCAAAAGTGGAGTCGAGAGATAAACTTGACAAGAAAATGGAAGAAGTCCAACAGAAAAAAGATTTAATATCCTCTAATGATAAAAAGAAATTGACACAGATAGGGATAGTCGCTAAGGGAACTCAACATGCATTGGATAAAGTTGAAGAACCAAAAAAAGAAGTGAATGTGGCTAAGCAATTGAATGACAGAGTAATATCATTAGCAAACAATCCGGAGATCAAAGATGTAATCCGAATACAGAAAATAGTGGATGATTTAATTTCTGAAGTTAAAAAGGAAAGAGAAAAAGGAGCTTCTGATTTAGCTAAATTGGATCATGAACTACAATATGTTCAGAGTGAGAGGAATACTCTACAGAATTCTTTGAATCAGAAAGAAAAACAATTTGAAGATTTAAGTTTTGGAATAGCAGCAAAAAACGACGAAAACTCAGCCATAGTTGGGGATATGAACAAATGGTTTGGATTAGGAGCGATTTTTTACGGAATAAAAAGAATGATTTTCAGTATTCTTATTATAGGAGGAATTCTAGCACTATTATTCTTCATACTAAAAATAGCATCAGCATCAAACCCAATTGCTGCTACGATTTTTAGTCTGTTTGAAATGGCAGGAAGTTGGGTGTTGAAAGGGGTAAAGATGATAACTCCAAATTCTTTCGGAGTTGCTAAGTTTATACCGGAAACCGTCCATCTAAAATACAAAAGCGCGTTGGACAAAATAATCGATACGCTTGAATCATTAAAAGAAAAAAACAAGGTTTTGGACGGAGATAAAAAATATAAATTGGAAGATTTGTTAGTTGAATTGGATAAGAAATTAGACACTCAGGATAAAATTGCAATAGACGAATGTTTAAAAGAATTGAAGTGGAAAATATAAATAGTTGAATACTTCAAATTAAAGGTATATATTAGAAAGAGTTATGAAATATTACATCGTCGATACAACACTGGCCCACACTGATCACACGTTTGGGGAATTACACGAATTGGTAAACCACCTCGAAGGAACTGTCCAACGAAAGTTCAAAACCGACCGTCAACATTATATGCAAAACTTAATCGATTTGGGATATGGTTACGACGATGACAACGGAGCTACCTTTACTACATCTATGTCTGAGTTTTTTAACATCGGAATTTTTAGAAATGGGCGACCACTTAGAACCAATGTCCATGAAGCTGCCAATCACAATAAGTTTAGGGTTCAGAATGGTGATTAATACGTGTTGTCATGATAAAGTTGGATATAAAATGGAGTGACCCTCTACCATTTAAAGCTGAATATGGACCTTGCTGGAAGAGGGAATGGTTGATTCCACTAAAATATAGGTCAGAATTTTTTTCTTTTTGGAGACAGTCATCATTTAAGTTAAAAGACGAAGGATACGGTGTCTACAAAAAAAATGAGGATTGGTATATTACTGAGTCGAAGTTAGAAAAACACCAATTCAAAGATTTAAATCAATTACCAAAAAAAGAAGAATCTGTAATAGAAGTTCGCCCATTAACCCCAAAAGTAGTAAAGAATGTCGCAGGATTGAGGACATGGCAAGTAGCGTCCGTTGGAAAATTATGTGCGGCTATAGAAAAGTGGGGATGTGCGATTGATGGATCAGATGTCGGTGTCGGAAAAACTTTCGTTGCATGTTCCGTGGCCAGAGAATTAGATATGGATATTCTTGTGGTATGTCCGAAAGCAGTAAAGGAAAGCTGGAGGAGGGTAATAAAAAACCACTTTGACATGAATCATAAGTTAGTGGGAATTATAAACTACGAATCCTTGATTAGAGGTCGAACGGATTCTGAGATAGCATCTTTTATACGAAATAAAAAAACACACATAAACGAATTTATATGGAAAATTCCAAAAAGCACTTTGATAATTTGGGATGAGAGTCAAAAGTTAAAA
>Ga0315288_10001017_pt1 | contig 35649 bp, 37 predicted proteins | sample YL17G11_20_MG_FD_203454 | JGI IMG/M metagenome (GOLD analysis project Ga0315288, IMG submission 203454) | Sediment microbial communities from Yellowstone Lake, YNP, Wyoming, USA - YL17G11_20 | ecosystem: Environmental > Aquatic > Freshwater > Lake > Sediment | place: USA: Wyoming | collected...
GCCGGCCAGGATGACCAAGGAGAAGGGCATGGCGCAATTATATCGCCGCGGTATAATCGCCTGCAAACCGGCACGCCGATGTTGCAGCCCGCACCACCCAAGCCTGCCTCGCGCCCCCGCTCATCCCGCCTCCGCCGCTTGCCGCTCGAGCACAGGAGTCGTATGTCCTCCAGCCTGCAGACCGTTCTGGATTCGCTCACCCGCGAAGGGGAACTCTACGAGCGCCTGCCCGAGGGCGCCGTGCGCTGTACCGCGTGCGGTCATCGCTGTCTCATCCGCGAGGGACGGCGCGGTATCTGCCAGGTGCGCCTTAACCGCCAGGGGCGGCTGTTCGTCCCGTGGGGCTACGTCGCCGGCGTGCAGTGCGATCCGATCGAGAAAAAGCCCTTCTTCCATATCTATCCAGGCAGCGAAGCGCTTACCTTCGGCATGCTCGGCTGCGACTTCCACTGCCCCTACTGTCAGAACTGGGTCACCTCCCAGGCGCTGCGCGACCCCGCCAGCGAAGCAGCCGGAGCGGCGGCCGTACGCATCACCCCCCAAGAAATCGTCCGGCATGCGCTGCGGCTTGGTGCACGGGTGGTGGCCTCTTCGTACAACGAGCCGCTCATCACCAGCGAGTGGGCGGTCGCCGTCTTCCGCGAGGCGGCGCAGGCCGGGCTGAAGTGCGTGTTCATCTCCAATGGAAACGCCTCGCCCGAGGCCTTGGAATTCCTACGGCCCTGGCTCACCGGTTACAAGGTGGATCTCAAGAGCATGAACGACCGCGCCTACCGGCGCCTGGGCGGGGTTCTCAGCCACACGCTGGAGACGATCCGCGCGGCACATGCGGCGGGCTTGTGGGTCGAGGTGGTCACCCTGCTCGTGCCGGGCTTCAACGACAGCCCACAGGAGTTGTGGGAAGCAGCCCGCTTTTTGGTGAGCGTATCGCCCGATATCCCGTGGCACGTGACCGCCTTCCATCAGGATTACCACATGACGGACGCGCCCAACACAACGGACGCCGACCTGCTGCGCGCGGCGGAAATCGGGCAGGAGGCCGGCCTGCGATTTGTCTACGCCGGCAACCTTCCTGGGCGCGTCGGCGATCTGGAGAATACCTACTGCCCCGCCTGCCGCGCGCTGCTCATCCGGCGCCACGGTTATCTCATCCTCGAAAACCGCCTGACGGCTCAGGCCACGTGCCCCGAGTGCGGCCATCGCCCTCCTGGCGTTTGGGAGGAATCGCCAGCCATTGTGGGCACGCGCACCGGCTGAGAATACCCTTCGTGCAGGTCAGCACCGGCAATTGCCGCCTGGGATCTCGGCGTATCATCAGCCTGCCTTCGCTCGAAGGATTGGACCGGCCCAAGGGAACATGCCACACCGCGACCGCGACGCCGGGCATGATCGGGCCTCCACCAGCTCCCACCCGCACTCGCGTGAGGCCGGGCGGCGCTACTACAAGATCAATACGCTGTGGATGGCGGCCCGGGGCACGGGCCGCGGCGAGGCCGCACTCCACCGTCCGGTTTGGGCGCTGGGAGTACGTCGGCGAGCTGGCGCGCTGCACTACGTTGTGGCGGAGATCGCCAGCAAGCTGGGGTTGGCTCCAACGAGCGGCCGCGCATGTGAGGATCCGCTGCCACATGTGCTCGACCTCGGATGCGGCGTGTGGGGCGGCGCGTTGTGGCTGGCGGCCAATTTCGATGTGGGGCTCACCGGCATTACGCTCAGCCCCACCCAAGTGCGTCTCGCCGAGCATGCCGTGCGGCGCCGCGGCCTAGTGCAGCGCTGCCAATTCATCCCAGCTGACTTCCACAACCTTGCACCACTTCCGAGTGTCGTGGGCGCCTCTGCGATTGGGTCCTTCAATCATGCATCCGATGTGGCGCGCCTTGTGCGTCAGGCCGCGGCATGCCTCGCGGAGGGCGGCAGGCTGATCCTGGTCGATGATTTCCTCTCGGACAAGGATAGTGGTGCCTCACTCGCCGAGCGACAGAGAACACGCTTGGCCGAGGGCTGGTATTTGTCGAACCTCACGACCGTCGACATTCTCACCTCGATCGTCTCTCAGGTAGGGCTACGCCTGGTGCGGCGCCACGCTTTGACACCCTTCCTGCGACCGCCCCCGCATCCGATCCTCGACATGCAGCTGCTGCTTGCGGCGTGACCCCTGCGGGTCGGCTGGCGTGACAGCCCGAGAGGCGGAACGGCGCTCCAGGTGTGTTTGGCCAAGGGGTGGGTGGAGTATTGGCTGTTGGCATTCGCCAAGTCCAACCGCTGAGGTGGGGAGCGTGGCCTTCAGACCCAGTCTGCCAATTGCCGACATCCTGTATAGGTTGAGGTGTCAAGATATGTCATGCGTCACTCGAGGGGGTGGGGCAGGTTGCAGACCGCCGCGTGCCGATTGCACAAGCCCAGGAATGAGCGGGGTTTTCAAGGCCGACCCTGTGACCAGGATGCGACTCTTCCCTGCGGCGCGTGCCTCAATTGCGATGTCTCACTATCACCGTCGTAACCCGCGGACTATCATCGCACCAAATTAAACAAGAGAGAGCGCGAAAGCGCTTAGCAATTCTCGTCCTCCCTCTCCCTCCAAGGTGGTTGTTGTCGGGCCCACCCAAGCGGCCGCATTCATCTCGTACGACCAAGTGAGGTGCGCGCGTCGCCCGAAAGGCCAAGACCACCTCGCCTCGCCGCGCGGCATGAACCGGCAATCGATTGTCGTTTAGTGGCCGGTGTCTCTTCCGCGAGGCACGGGCGCGCCCGTGCCTCGCGCGCGTGTTCGCCGATGAGGAGATCAGACCGAAGCGTGCCCTATGCGCACGTTGCCGGCAGCTATGCCGGCAGCACGCCCAGCGTCCGGCCGACGCCGGCAAAGAGCTCTAATCCCTTCTCGAGGTCGTCACGCGCATGCGCGGCCGAGATCATCACCCGGATGCGCGCCTTGCCCTTGGGCACGGTGGGGTAGCCGATGGCCATCGCGAACAGCCCCGCCTCGAAGAGCTTGCGGCTGAACTCCTGGGCCAGGGGCGCCTCACCCAGCATGATCGGCGTAATGGGGGTCGTGCTGCGGCCGGTATCGAATCCCAGACGTTGCATCTCGCCCTTGAAGAAGCGTGCGTTTTCCCACAATCGATCGACCAGTTCGGTTGACGACTCGAGCAGATCGATCGCGGCCAGGCAGGCGGCGACATCCGGGATGGTCATGGCCGAGGAGAAGAGGAAAGGCCGGCCGCGCTGGCGCAGCCAGTCGGCGAGGGAGGGCGAACCGGCCACCACCCCGCCCACAACGCCGAACGCTTTGGAGAGCGTCCCCACTTCAACATCTACCTGGCCGTGCAATCCAAAGTGGTCGACGATTCCCCGGCCGCCGCGGCCGAGTACGCCCTCGCCATGGGCGTCATCCACCATGAGCATGGCTTCGTGATCGTGCGCCGCCGCGGCGATTTCCGGGAGCGGGGCCACATCGCCGTCCATGCTGAACACGCCGTCGCTGATGACCAGCGCACGGCGGAACGAAGCGCGTTGCGCCTTGAGAACGCGCCGCAGGTCGTCCACCTGGGCGTGCGCATAGCGTACGACTTTCGCCCCCGAGAGACGGCATCCATCGATGATGCTCGCGTGGTTGAGTTCATCCGAGAAGATGCCGTCCTCGCTTCCGACCAGGGCGGGGATGGCACCCAGGTTGGCGGTGAACCCGCTTTGGAAGGTGATGGTCGATTCCGCACCTTTAAATTTGGCCAGGCGCCGCTCGAGCTCGAGGTGCATGTCGGTGGTGCCGGCGATGGAGCGGACCGCAGCCGGACCCACGCCGTAACGCATCACAGCCTCGCGGGCCGCCTCCACCAGCCGCGGATGATTGGCCAGCCCGAGGTAGTTATTGGAACAGAAGTTAAGCACCCGCCGTCCATCCACCGTGAGGTAGGCCCCCTGCGCGGAGGAGAGTGTGCGAATGCGATTGTAGAGGCCGCTCGAGGTCAGGTTGGCGATTTCATCGTCAATCCACCGCAGGTGTTGAGCCATGATCATCCTTTCTCGCGAGGGCGCCTCAGGCAGCCCGCGGACGGCCAGCGTCAGGCGCCGGCGACCACTGCTCCGGCAGCAGCGCGCGGCCTTCGCAATCAAAGGCCAGCGGCCGGCTCTCCGCGACAGCCTCTAACTCGAGGGCGCCGTACAGGTGTGGGAAGTGCTGGCCGGGTTCCGACGGCTCGTAGCGCACGGGAGCTGACAGACGCGCCGAATCAATACGCAAGATCAGGACGTCGGCCCGACCGGCGAAGTAGCGCTCGGCGACGGCGGCCAATTGAGCGATCGTTGAACAATGGATGACTCCCTCGCCCGCCAGCCCGGCGGGTGCGTAGACCCCGGTCGCACGCGCCCGGTCCCAATCCGCCTGCGCAAGGAGATGATAGATAAACAGTCGGGGCGCGGCGTGCGGTTCAATTGGCGGAGGCTTCATCCGGCGCTCCCGCCAGGGCCAGCTTGGCCTCTCGCCGCAACCGCTTGAGAGCCGCCTCGCGCCGGCGCGCGGTGCGCGCATCGGGTTGAGGCTCGGCGTAAATCAGGTTCACCGGCCGGCGCGCACGAGTGTAGCGTCCACCGCGCCCGGCGTTGTGATCGCGCACACGCCGCTCGATATCGGCGGTCCATCCCGTGTACAGCGTGCCGTCGGCACACTGCACGATGTAGCAACAGATGTTGTCGGGCAGCTCGGGTTCGCGGTTCACGGTTTCTTTGCCGTCGAAGCGCCCTCTCTGCCACGAATGATGTCCCGCTGGACTTTCCCCAAGCCGAACATGCGGGCGAAGCTGTCGCGGACCGAGGGCATCTCGGGCCGCGGTTCGGGGCGATCGTGCGAGGGGTCGCTCCGCGCCTGCATCCACTGCCGGCGGCCCTCCACGGCCTCGCGTAGCAGGACCTCCAGCTTCTCCGCCGCTTGCGCCTCGTCGCCGGCTAGGATGCGGCGCACTTCCTCCAGCTGCTCCAGGGCGAGGCCGAGGCGGCGCGCAAGATTCTCGCGGTTGGCGGCCAGCTCCGCCGCTGCACGCGGCGGATCGAGGCTCGTGAGAAGCGAGGTCGCTTCGGCAAAGGTGTCGCCGGCGAGCCGCCGGGCGTCACGCCATCCCGGCACCTCGGTGACGGCGCGATAACAGGCCAGCGAAAAGAGTACAGGCAGGTCCTGAGTGCCGGCCATCAGCCCGTCGAATTCCTGCGGATCCACGAAGAAAGACGAAGCCCCCAGGGCGGGCGCCAGCCGCGTGGTGAACTCCAGCGCACTGCTGTCCGATCCGCGCGGGGCCACCACGATCATCAGCGCCCGCTCGAAGAGCGGCGTGGGCGGTTCGGGCGCTGGGTGCCTGACAATGAGGTAGGCGCCGATCAGATGGCGGTCGCGCGGCATGGCCTGAGCGGCCCACTCGAAGGTGGGAGTCTTGAGCGGTGCAGTTTCCACCACCACCGCGTCCACCTTGAGCGCCGGGGCGATGGCTTCCAAAACAGAGCGCACTGCGAGATAGGGCACAGCCAGCACGACCAGGTCCGATCCATCGCAAGCTCGCCCGGGATTGCGCTCGATCTGGTGGGCTGCCCCACTTGCGAGAGCGCGCTTGGCGGCGCCCGCGTCGCGATCGCATCCCACGACACGCAAATTCAACTCCGGCTTGGCCAGGGCGAGCCCGAGCGCGGTCCCGCGCGTGCCCAGACCGATGAGCGTCACCTTTCCGATGGGCGAGGCAGGAGGAGTCACGTTGTTCATCTTCGCGGTGGATCCCTTTGCCGGCTGCGGGTCAACTTCCCCACGAGACGAGCCATGAGAAGAGCACCTGGCCGACGCCGCGGATAATCCACGAGATGGGGTCGATACCCACGAGTGGCAAGGCAAAGACCAGGACTATGAGAATCAGCGGGCCGTAGCGCTGCAGTTGGTCGAAAGTGCGGGCGGCCGACCCGCGCAACAAGGAGCCCACCACCTTCTCGCCGTCGAGCGGAGCGAGCGGCAGGAGATTGAAGACGGCCAAAATGATGTTGATGATGACGAACTGGGTGAGGAAGAAGGCCGGCGTGGGCAGCAGGCGCGTGCGCGGGAAGAATTCCGGCCCGACCAGGCCCAGCGCGAAGGGCAGCGCCGCCAGCGCGGCGAGCAGCAGGTTGGCCGTTGGGCCTGCAGCCGAGACGATGCCCATCCCGGCCCGCGGACCGGGACGTAGATTGTTGGGGTTGACCGGCACGGGCTTGGCCCAGCCGAAGCCCACGGCCACCAGCATCAACGAGCCCAGCGGGTCGAGATGGCGCAAAGGGTTCAGGCTGAGGCGCCCCATCAGAGACGCGGTGGGGTCTCCCAGGCGCGTGGCGACCACCGCGTGCGCCAGTTCGTGAATGGTGAGCGCCAAGACAAGCGTGATGAGACGCGAGAGCAGATCGGGAAGTGTGAGGCCCAGCACGTTGCGATTATACCCTACGCGTTGCTCGGATTCGGAGTCGATCGAGAGCGGCGACCTGCGGGTTTGCCCCTCGCAACCCGCCAGGCTATACTGAACGGCACGGCACGCCCGGCGGTGACAGGCGCGCCAAGGCGCAATTTCCCCTCGGGAGGTCACATGCACGCCAAATCTCGCCTGAACTACGGACAGATTTTCACCCTTGGCTTCGGCTTCCTCAGTACGTCGATCCTGTGGAGTGTTTACAACACCTACGTCCCGGTGATGATGCAGACCCGCTTCTCGCTGGGAGCAGCGGCGATCGGGTTCCTGATGACGCTTGACAATATGGCGGCCCTCTTCATCCAGCCGATGATCGGTGTCGTCAGCGACCGCACGCGCACCCGGCTGGGGCGGCGCATGCCCTATCTGTTGATCGGCGCGCCGATTGCCGCCGTAGCGTTCGCGTTCATCCCCAACGCGCGCACCTTTTCTGAATTCATCGCGGCCATCGCGGTAATGCTGGTCTTCGCGGCACTGTACCGCACTCCGGTGATCGCTCTCATGCCGGATCTCGTTCCGTCGCCGCTGCGCAGCCAGGCCAATGGCATCATCAACCTGATGGGCGGGGTGGGCGGGGTGTTGGCCTACATCGGCGGCGGCCTGCTCTACGATGTGAATCCCGGGCTGCCCTTCTGGCTGGGCGCAGCACTGACCGTCATTGCCATCTTGATTGTCATTTTCGCCATCCGCGAACCGCGCGAACCCATGGCGACCGCCGCGGATTCGCAGGAACTGGCTGACATGCTGCCCAGCGTGATCTTGCTGGTGGTCTCCCTGCTGGTATGGGGCCTGGGCAACTGGTGGCTGGAGGGGATACGCGGCGAGCTGGTCAAGGGCCTGGGTTATCTGGTGATGGCGGCCGGTTTCATTCTCTTCCTGGTCACCCGCCTGCGCCGCCTGCCGCAAGGAAACCGCGGCTCGCTGCTGCGTTTGCTCTTCGCGATCTTCTGCTGGTTTGTCGGTTTCAACGCCATCGAAACTTTCTTCTCGCTCTACGGGGTGAACGTCTTACACATCAAGCCCAGCCTGGCGGGGATCCTAATGGGGGTGGCCAACCTCACCTTCATCATCTTCGCCCTGCCCAGCGGTTTCATCGCCGCCCGCGTCGGACGCCGGCGCACCATCCTGTGGGGGTTGGCGATCTTCGCGGTGCTCCTGGTCATCGCCTTCTTCATCCCGGTGATGGCGGTCATCGCCGTTGCGCTTGGCCTGGGCGGGATGGCATGGGCGCTGGTCAACGTCAACTCGCTGCCAATGGTGCTGGATACCGCCCGGCAGGATCAGGCCGGCACGTCTACCGGGTTGTACTACCTGTTCTCGACGGTGGCGGCTATTGCCGGACCCATCGCCAATGGCCAGATCATTGAACGGACGGGCAACAATTACAATCTCATCTTCCTCATCGCACCGTTCTTCTTCGTCATCGCGTTCTTGCTGATGCTCGGCGTACGCCACGGCGAGGCCTTGCCTTCCACGACGTAGCTGCCGCTCCGCCTTGCCGAGCGGGGCGCGCCGTGTCGCGCCCCGCTCTCCGCTCTGGGCGGTGCACAGGGGAGAAGAACAGCATGGCAGAGCTCAGCCGCGCGCAAATCTTCGACTTACTCAACCGCCCCGGTCCGCTGTGGTTGCCTGGTGTCGATCTGAGCGAGGCCGACCTGCGCTGGGCCGACCTGGGCAGCGCCAACCTGAGCGGCGCCGACTTGAGCGGTGCACAGTTGCAGGCGGCCATACTCGGCACGGCCAACCTGAGCGCCGCCAAGCTCGTGCATGCCAACCTGCGCGGCGCCGACTTGAGCGGTGCACAGTTGCAGGCGGCCATACTCGGCACGGCCAACCTGAGCGCCGCCAAGCTCGTGCATGCCAACCTGCGCGGCGCGGGCATGCAGGGCGCTGATCTGCGCTGGGCGGATTTGCGCGGTGCCGATCTGACCGGCGCGGACCTGAGCCTGGCCGACTTGCGCGAAGCGGATCTACGCGATGCGCAGGTCACTCCGACACAGTTGCGGCGGGCTTCCTTCCTCCAGGGAGCGCGAGGCCAGCCGGCCCTCTCAGGCTGAATGCAGCCCCTGTGCAGCTCCGTCTGCTGCTCGCGCGCCCCGCTCGGTCTCTTCTCAACCTCGACTTATCTTCGGCCAACACCCGTGGGGTAGAATCGCGCGCATGCATCCCGTCCGACCTCGGCCCACGCGGTGGCCATGGATTACCCTCGGCTTTGTTGGCGTTCTGGCTGTCGCAGCCGGGGCTTACCAAGTCCCGGCTGTGCAGCACCGGCTCGATTGGCGCCTCGACATTGCCCTGGCGCGCGTGCGCGCCGTGCTCTACCCAGGCGACATGCTGCCCACGCCGGCCTCGGGTGAGGTTGCGCGGCCCAGCCTCTCACCGGGAACGCCGGCCCCTGCGCAGCCCGCGCTGCTCGACGAGCCCCTCTCCACGGCGATGCCAACCGCGGAGAGCGTGAAGCTTGTTGAGCCCGGGCCTTCCGCGTCACTGCCCTCACCTGCCTGGGAGAACCAGGATTGGAACAACTGCGGCCCGGCCACGTTGGCCATGACCCTGCGCATGTTCGGCTGGCAAGGTGATCAATACACGATCGCAGAGGCCCTCAAGCCCAACCGGCGCGATAAGAACATGCGCTGGGACGAAATGGTCTACTACGTCCAATCCCATGCCGGCTGGCTGCAGGCCACTTTCCGCGTCGGCGGTGACATCCGGCTCCTCATACGGATCCTGGCCAATGGCTTGCCGGTGATCGTCGAAAAGGGAACCGATATCCCAGAATACGGATGGGCCGGGCATTACCTGCTCCTGACCGGATACGACGACGTCGCTCAGACGTTCACCGCACAGGACTCCTTCGTTGCGGCCGATCAATCCGTCGCTTACTCGAAACTGGATGCCTACTGGCAGAGTTTCAATCGTCTCTTTGTCCTGGTCTATCTGCCGGAGGACCAGGCCAAAGTGCAGGCCCTGCTCGGTCCGGACGCGGACGAAAGCAGTAATCGCATGCGTGCCCTGGCAACCGCTCAGGATGAAACACGAGCCGACCCACCTAACGCCTACGCCTGGTGGAACCTCGGATCGAATCTGAATTACTTCGACCGCTTTGCGGAAGCGGCAACCGCCTTCGACCAGGCGCGCACGTTGGGCCTCCCTTGGCGCATGATCTGGTACCAATTCGGCCCCTACCGTGCCTACTACAACGTGGGACGCTATCAAGAGGTGATCGATCTAGCCGATGCCGCGCTGCGCCGCACGCCCCAGCTCGAGGAGTCACTCATCTGGCGTGGCTGGGCACGCTTCAGCCAGGGCGATCGCCTGGGAGCGGTCGCCGACTTCCGCGAGGCCCTCGCTCAGAATCCGCGTTCGACCGAGGCGCACGCGGCGCTCTTGTCCATCGGGGCCACGCCGTAGCCGGCCATTTGCCTCGCCACCGATGAGGCATCCGGCTCTCCTATCCCGGGCGATATAATCCGCGCATGTTCTCCTCTTCGCGCCTGCGGCGTTGGCTCTTGCCGCTGCTGGTCATCGGCCTGCTGATTATCGACCTGGAGATCGCTTACCAGATCCCCTCCATTCACGATCGTCTGGCATGGCGTTTGGATGTCTATGGCGCCGAGGTCCGCCGGCTCCTTTTCCCGCAACCAGACACACTGTCCACACCGAACCCGCGAGCTGTGGAGAGTGCGCGTGCGACACTCACCGCTCTTGCGCCCACGCCGAGCCCTACAGTGCAGGCGACAGCCGTTGCGCCCACACCTTCTCCCAGCCCAACCTTTGCGCCGCTTCCCGCCAGGGTTGTGCTCGACCCGCCGCGCTACGAAAAGCAACTGTTCAACAACTGCGGTCCGGCCACACTCTCGATGACCCTGCGCTACTGGGGCTGGACGGGCAGCCAGGTGGATACTGCCGCCGCGCTCAAGCCGATGCAAAACGACCGCAATGTGATGCCTTATGAGCTGGCGCGGTACGTTCTGGACCACACCGCTTTCGCTGTCGTGATCCGCTCTGCGGGCACGCTCACCGATCTTAAGCGGCTGATCGCGGCCGGCTTCCCGCCGATCGTCGAGAAGGGCTTCAACGAAAGCGATGTCGAGAAGAAGTATGGCTGGATGGGTCACTACAACCTGCTCACGGCGTACGACGATGCGGCGGGACACTTCATCGCCCAAGATTCGTTCGTCGGGCCGGATCACGCCGTGGACTATGAGACGATGCTTTCCGGGTGGCGCGCGTTCAACTACATCTACGTCGTGGTTTACCCTTCCGAGCGAAATGAGGAAGTCCTGCGTCTCTTGGGTCCCAACGGGGATGAAGCTTACAACCAGGCGCTGGCCATCGACAGCGCCCGGGGAGAGACGGGCCTGCTGACCGGCCAGGACTTGGCCTTTGCCTGGTTCAACCTGGGCACGAGCCTGGTGAATGTGAACGACTACGGCCCGGCCTCGCTGGCATACGACGAAGCGCGCTACGCCGGCCTGCCGTGGCGCATGTTGTGGTACCAGACGGGCCCGTACTTCGCCTATCACTACAGCGGGCGTTACCCAGAGGTGATCGACCTGGCCAATCAGGTGCTCAACCAGCGAGACGACCTCGAGGAATCATGGTACTGGCGCGGCATGGCGCGCCTGGCGTTAGGAGAGACCCAGGCAGCCATCGACGACTTGCGCAATGCGCTCGCCAAACATCCCGGCTTCCCTCCAGCGGTCGTCAAGCTGCAGGAACTCGGCGAACTCCCGTGATCTCATCACATCCGGGTTGTTTCCCGTTGCTCCGCCCGCACATGCTGCGGCATTGCCCCGCGCAATGAAATCACTGGCGCGATCCTCGCTTCTGGTCGCGTTCTTCTTCGGTCTCGACAAGGCCATCGGGCTGGCGAGGCAGCTCCTCGTCGCGCGCCAGTTCGGAATGAGCCCCGAACTGGATGCGTTCAATGCGGCCAACAATGTTCCCGACCTGCTCTTCGCGCTGATCTCCGGCGGCGCGCTCTCGCTAGCCTTCATCCCGGTGCTCACTGAGACACTCGAGCAGGAGGGGCGTGCCGCCGCCTGGCGCCTGTTCAGCCGGGTGGCCAACTGGGCCTTTGTGATCACGGCCGTCGTCTCCCTTGGATTGGTATTCGCCGCCGAGCCGATCGTCGCCTGGCGGTTGGGCGTGGCCCCTGGCTTCTCGGCCTCCCAGCAGGCGTTGGTGGCGCAGCTTATGCGCCTCAACCTGATCGCGACGCTCATCTTCTCGGTCAGTGGCCTCGTCATTTCAGGGCTGCAGGCCAGGCAGCACTTTGTGCTGCCGGCTCTCGCACCTGTGCTCTACAACGTGGGTCTCATTGCGGGGGTGGTGGTGCTCGCGCCCGAGCAGGGGTGGCAGGTCGGCTCACTGCGCCTGCCCGCGTTCGGTCTGGGGATTCGGGGCATGGTGTACGGCGTGATCCTCGGGGCGCTGTTGCACCTGGCCATTCAGATCCCTGGGCTGATGCGCTATGGCTTCCGCTGGTCAGCTTCGCTCGCCTGGCGCGATGAACGAGTGCGGCGCGTGGCGCGCCTGATGGGTCCGCGCGTCCTGACGCTGGGCGCCCTCCAACTCATATTCGTGGTCACCGACAATCTGGCGTCGTATCTGCCCGCCGGCGCGGTCTCGGCACTCGTCTACGGATGGGTCATCATGCAAGTGCCCGAGACGGTCATCGGCACCGCGATCGGAACGGTGCTCCTGCCACGCCTGGCCGAGCGGCTCGCCCACAACGATACGGCCGGCTTCAATCTTGTCGCCGCGCGCGGGGTACGCCTGATCCTGGTCTTAACCCTGCCGACGGCTGTGGCGCTCGGCCTGCTTCTGCCCGCCCTTGTTCCGTGGGTCTTTCGCTTCGATGTCGAAGGCACACGCCAGGTGACGGCTGTGGCTCAGATGTTCCTGGTGGGTTTGGCCGGCCACGCGCTGCTCGAGATCGCGGCGCGCACCTTCTACGCCCGACAGGATGCACGCACGCCGCTGACAGCTTCGCTGCTTAACTTTGGGATCTTCTTCGCGCTCGCACCGCTCCTTGCGCGCGGGCTCGGTGCGGCGGGAATTGCGCTCGCCAATTCGCTCGGCTTCACGCTTGAGGCCCTGCTCCTCCTGGGTTGGGGCTGGCGGCGCGGCCAGCGATTCGTCGTCGGCGATGCGCTGGCACGCGCGGCGCTGGCGGCCGTGGTGGTGCTCGCCATAGCCTTGGGCGCCAACTGGCTGGCGGCCGGCAATGTGCCCGGCGCGTTGATCGGTGCTGTGCTTAGCGCGGGAGTTATCGTACTGATCGCGGGGCGCGAACTGCGGGCATGGGCCAGCGGTTGAGGCTAGCCGCCCGCTAGTAGCCGATCGACCGCGGCGGCGAGTTCTCCAAGATTGGTCACGACCTGGACAGCACCGCACCGCTCTGCGTAGCGATGCATGTCGCTGTCGCCGGTGCCCCACAGCGGGCGGGGCTCTGGCGTGAGCCACAACGCGCGCCGGCTGCGGCGCACGAACTTGTCGAAGAGATCCAGCCGTGGCTCGTTGAAGTTGTTGCGTCCATCGCCCACAACGATAAACGTGGTGCGGGTGTCAAGCAGGGCCAGGTGGCGGCGGTCGAAATCCTCCAGGCTGCTGCCCAGGTCGGTGTTGTAGTAGCCGGCCGGCATGCGCGCGATCACCCGCGCCACCGCCTGGTGGGCCTCGCCACGCGCCAGGTCGGGCGAGATATACTCCAGTCGGTCGATGAAAGCGAATGCGTGCGTCTTGCGCACCTGGTCTTGCAGCGCATGCAACAAGCTGAGCATGAGCTCGGAGACATACCGCATCGAGGCGCTCACGTCGCACACCACCACCAGTTTGGGTTTGAGATGGCGATCGCGATGCCGCAGCTCCATCGGCACGCCGGCGTAGCGCAGGTTAGCGCGCACCGTCGCTTTGGCATCCAGTTGACCGCTGCGCGCATGCTTCTGGCGTAATGCCACAGTGCTGCGCAGCGCGGCCGCCAGCCGGCGCACTTCATGCCTCAGGCGCTCCATATCCGCTTCGCTGAGTCGGTCGAAGGGCCGCGCCACGAGGGCCTGCCAGTCACTCGGCCGCGGACGTGCCGCCATGTTTCCCGCCAACTGTTGCCCGGCGTAGCCCAGCAGCTGCCCTTCGAGCGCGCGCTGGCTGACGTCGATCTGCGCGCGGATCTGTTTCACCCGCTCCCTCTGCAGCCCAAGCCGGGCAAGGGTCTCCTCCAGTTCGGCCAAGGCCTCCTGCACTTCGCGCAGGCGCAACGCGCGGCGCATGCGCTCGATCATCCAGTCGCGATAGCGCAGATTATCCACTTGCTGCAGGCCCACCGCCCGCCCGAGCCGTTCCAATTCCTCATCGCTCAGCGGTTCGCCGCGCACGAGTCGCTCGAATGTGCGACGCAGCGACTCGCTGAACTGGCGCAGGGCTTCGGCCAAGAGCTCTGCTTCTTGGGGGGAGAGGTCGCCGGTCAGATCGGGCAGTGAGGGCATGGCGGCATGGTCGAAGAAGACGGGGAAGAGTCGGTCGAAGATCGCCAGGCCGCGGTGTTCTTTGATTAGCGCCGCGCGCAGCGACACGCGGAAACGGTCTCGGTCGCCGACACCCGCGGCACGCACGGCGCGCAGGCCATCGGCGCTCTCTGCCAGGCTGACACGCACACCACTGGCGCGCAGCGCGCTGATGAACCTGAGGATGCGCTCTTCCATGCGCGTCTCCCGCCGACGGCCCGGGCTAAGTGTGGCTCGTGGCTCCGCCAGAGGCCGGCCCGCGGCGCGGCATGGCAAGAAGAGTCTGCGCCCGGCGCAGGTCGGCCTCGTGTTTGAGCAGAACGGTCAGCGTTCGTTCGAGCATCTCCGCATCCAGCGCACGGGCGTTGAGCGCCACCAGCGAACGGGCCCAGTCGAGTGTTTCGCTGATACTGGGCGCCTTGCGCAGCTCGCCTTGACGCAGGCGTTGTACAACCTCCACCACCTGGCGGGCCAGATCCTCTGCCAGCCCCGGCACTTTGAGCCGCACCACACGCAGCTCTTGCTCCAGGGTGGGGTAGTCAATGAAGAGATACAGACAGCGCCGCTTAAGGGCTTCGCTCAAATCGCGCGTGTTATTGCTGGTGAGCACCACCAGCGGCACGTGCACCGCGCGCAGCGTTCCCACTTCCGGGACGCTCACCTGATAATCGCTCAACACCTCGAGCAGGAAGGCCTCGAACTCCGCATCCGCGCGGTCGATCTCATCCACAAGCAATACCACCGGCTCCGGCGAGAGGATCGCCCGGAGCAGCGGCCGCTGCAAGAGGAAACGCATCGAAAAGAAAACATCTTCTTCGCGGCTCAGCCGGTCGGCCGCCTCGCCCAGAGTCTTCGTCCGGCGCAGAGCGGCTTGGTCTCATCCAGGCCTTCGTAGCACTGCAGGCGGATGAGTTCCCTCCCCAGCGCGCCGGCAACGGCTTTGGCCAGCTCGGTCTTCCCAACGCCTGCCGGGCCTTCAGCCAGAATCGGTTTGCTCAATTCCTGAGCCAGGTAGGTGACCGTGGCGATTTCAGCGCCGGCAATGTAGGTCTGCTGGCCGAGGGCCTGCCGGACCTGATCGGGAGATGCGAAGCGCTGTGACATATGTTGCGTCCTCCGAGCGGACGGACGAGGTCGGGCTGCGGTGAAAGATGGCCTGAGCCACGAGGCGGGGCGGCGGGTGATGGGCCGCCCGGTGATTATACGGCGGGCACGTGCCGAGAGGGATAAACCATGGGCTGCCCCTTTGGGGCAGCCCATGGCCTTTCCGATAAGAAGAAGGTTACGGGGTTGCCGACCAGCGCCCCATACCGCCGGCGCCCGAGCCTACCCCGGCCTGCCCGAAGGCCGGCCCAGTCGTGGCACGCTCGAACCTGAGCGGGATGCGGGTCTCCATCTGCTGCAGCATGAAGTCCGCCTGCCTCTGCGTGGTCGTCCCCGCCTGCACGGCCGCGGCCACTGCCTCGTGCTTGGCGTCGACAATGGTCGTCACCAGCGTTTCCTTGGTAATGCCCTTCTCCGCGGCGATCGCCGCGAGCGACTTACCGCTCAGGCGCTCGGCCCGGATCGACTCGGCATCCATGCCCAGGAGCTGCGCGACCGCATCGGGCAGACCGGCCCACATGACGCGCTGACGCCCCGCGCCCATCCCCGTGCCCTCGCAAGCACCACCCGTCCCGGGCGGGGTCGGGCCCGCGGCCAGGGCCGTACCCACCATCGTCGCCGCCAGGGCGGCCACTACAGCCGATACCACAAAAAACTTCTTCATTTCAAGTTCTCCTTTGCTTTCGCTCTCTTCGCGCGCCGCCAATGCGGGCGCCATCTGTGCGTGCACAGCCACTCTAGCGGCGCTAAGCGAATTTCTCGTGAAGAGGGTCTGCGCTTGGCGTGAATTGTCAGGGGGTCATTCGTTCCTTCAACCCAGTACAATGCAAATTCGGCGAGAAGCTCTCGGATTGGAGCTCCTTGAGTGGCGTGGTGGGCGCGGTATCGGCGCGAAGATCGAAGGGCGTCAGCATTTCCGTATGCGCAATGCTGTAAGACTCAGCCATGCTGCCGAACAACATCCGGCCTTTGATCTCATCCGGGGTTCGTTCCGCTGATCGTCACAGGCGCGCCCGAGGGCGACAGACTGCCCCAAACCGACCCAACCCCGCCGGCCTGGGCAGCCGCACTGGTGCCGAGTAAGATGGCTACGACCACAATTCCATGCAGCCCGGGCTGAATGGTCTTACGACCGTTCGGGGCAGGTTGTCGGTCGGGGGAATGGAATGAGCGCGGGAACGCGGCGGCGATACTCGAGGTAGGCCTGGCCGAATTCGCGTGCCAGGCGCCTTTCCTCAAAGCGCGACCCGATCCAGATGTAGACCGTCAATCCAATGTTGAAGGCGAGCAGGCTGGATGTCATGAGCGGGGTCAGCCATAAGATGAGCAGCCCAGCGGTGTAAAGCGGGTGGCGCACCCAACGGTACACGCCTGTGACGACCAACTGTCCCTGGCCCGCTTGGGCTGTGCCGAGCTGCCGCAGGCCCATAAAGTGCCACACATCAGTCTGCAAGAGGCCGAGGATGAGCACCACCCCCGCGCCAAGTTGCCCGAGCACCAGCCACGCCGCCCACGGCCACGGCGCACGATACAGGAGTCCGCCGGGTTCGAGTGCCGCCACCGCCAGCACGGGCAACAACGTGAGCCCGGCGACCATGTTGTACATCACCCGATACCAGCGATCTGCTCGCGCTCCAAGCCGGTCGCGCACGAACGCCTTGACCGTGTGGCTGGCAAGCGCGCTGTGCAGCGTGCCGTACAGCGCCACAGCCGCCAGTGTCATCAGCGGACCGCTCATCGCCCCGATTCTCCGCCCGAAGGCAGGCGGGTCTTCTTACCCCCAAGCAGTTCACCTACTCGCGGCACGAGTGCATTCCAGATCGGGCAGCGGTCATACACGGCGCCGAAAGCCACGAGCGCGCCGGCCAGCGCGAAACCTAACCCGGCCAGCACTGCCCCCACACCCAAGCGCAGTATCCGCTCAAGCGGTGCTGTGGCACTCATCGCCTTGGGCGGCACACCGTGTGCCGCATCCAGGAGTTCGGCCAAGTGCCCCTCCGGCTGTGCGCCGACCCGGCGCGAGACTTCCTCGCCGTTGCGGTAGACGATGAGCGTGGGAATGCCAAGCACGCCCAGCGCACGAGCCAACTCCGGTTCTTCATCCGCATTGATCTTCCACACATCCACGGCCCCGGTGTGAGCCTCGGCCAAGCGCTGCAATGCCGGTGCGATCATCCGGCAGGGTGCGCACCACGGCGCCCACACATCGACCACTACCGGCCGCGGGTTCGCCTTCACCTTGGTCAGGAATTCTTCCTTGTTCATTGCCGCCTCTGAAACCAAAGCCGGGATGCATTCACGTCCCGGCCATCATCGAAGCCCGTTGCCCTGCGTGGCTAGAGGTGCGGCCGGCAAGTGCCCCAAATGGGAATCGGTGGGAGAAAACGCTCGTCCATGGCACGTTTCCTGATGTGCGATCCCAGGAGAGAGGCAAGGAAGTGCGTCCGTCGATGGCATCATCCCAGGATGTCTCGCCCGCAGGGGGTTTTCGGCCGGACTTCTGGGCGCGATTGGTGCGGGACTTGAGAACGGCATACGGCGGGCAAAGACCAATCAGGCTGGTGAGCAGAGGCAGGAAACCTACGATCTTGAAGAACACGCCCCAGCCGCCGGTCACCCCTCCCGCCCACCCCAGGTAAAGCATGGCAATGCCCAGCACCACACGGATCATTCGATTGATACCAGACTCGTTGTGGAACTTCATCGGCGATCTGTGCGTTGTAGTGGTTGTGCCCGTTAGACGACGGAGGCGCCGGTTAGTTACAACGCGGCGTAATTGAATAGCGCGATGCCGTGTGGGCCTCGCGCTATCGCGACCCGCGGGTCGCATTTCCCTGGTCCCGTCATGACAGGCCCCGTCCGGACCTTCGCGCGGCCAATGCCTTTTCCAGTTGGCCAAACAACGCGCTGCGCCGGTCCACCGGGATACCCTCGCGCTGGGTTTCCCTATAAAGGACAATTGTCTGGCGCGTGGTATCCAGCACGACCTGGCAATTCCGGCAGGTGGCCAAATGCTCCTCGGCGTCGGCGCGCAGCTTCTCGGACAGCCCGTTGTCGATATAGTCCGAGAGATATCGGAGGAGGTCCTCGCAATTCATGGTTCGCCTTCCTTTTGAGCGGCGCGCGCGCCAAAGTACTCGGCCAAATGCTCGCGCAGCATCAAGCGGGCTCGATGCAGCCGCACCTTGACCGCACCCTCCGAGATTCCCAGGCTTTCGGCCGTCTCCGGGGTCGATAGCTCTTCCACATCGCGCAAGATGAACGCGGCGCGCAGGGTCTCGGGCAGCGCGCTGATGGCGGCCTCCAGATGCCGGCGCCCCTCTGCGTCGAGCAGCATTTCCTCCGGCGTCTCCCCCCACTCGACCAGTGACCGCGGCAGAGCAACCTCGCCGGCCTCGGGTTCATCCGGCGGCAGCAGCTCGCTCGGCCTTTCGCGCAGGCGGGTCAGGCTGGCGTTGTAGGCCACACGATACAGCCAGGTGCCCAGCGACGAGCGTCCCTGGAATTGGTCCAGGTGCGTCAGCGCCGAAAGGAAAGTCTCCTGGACCACGTCCTCGGCCGCCTGGCGCTCGCGCAGCAAACCGAACGCCAGGCGATACACTCTATCGGCATGGATGTCGAACAGCGCCGCCAGCGCCTGCGGGTCGCCCGCGCGGAGGGATTCGATCGACGGTGTGGGGGGTGGCATCCGCTCCCTCTTTAGACGTGGTGGCATAGGCGCAGTTACATCCCGCGCCAATTATCACATACCCACCCCCGCCCAGCGGGTGATGCCGCCCTTGCCGATCTCGTTGCCCCAGGCCATAATCATCCTCGCCAGGCGCACCCGCGCTGCCGGCCGGGTGCCGCCCAGGAGGCCAACGTGGCCAGATCGAAGACACAATTCATCTGCCAGCAATGCGGTCACGCATCGCCACGCGGTCTGGGGCGTTGCCCCAGTTGCGGTAGCTGGAATTCGATGGTCGAGCAAATCGTGGCCGAACCGACGCGCAGTGTGGCGCGCGCGGCGGCCTCCTCCGGCTCGCGCCCGCGCCGCCTGCGCGAGATCGAAGGGGATGCGGAGGAACGCTGGCACGTGCCGCTCGGTGAATTCTCTCGCGTCCTCGGCGGCGGAGTGGTGCCCGGCTCGCTCGTCCTCATCGGCGGCGATCCGGGTATTGGGAAGTCAACACTCTTGCTCCAGGTGGCGAGCGCCCTGGCGCGCGACGTCGGGCGTGTGCTGTATGTCTCAGGCGAGGAATCCGAACGCCAGATCAAAATGCGCGCCCAACGACTAGTGCCGGTCGGGGAGAACGGCAGCAACTTGCCCGAGGATCTCTTTCTTCTCACCGAGACCGACCTCCAGGCCATTCTCGGCCACGTGGAGCAGGTGGCGCCGCGCGTGCTGGTGATCGATTCGATTCAGACGGCCTACCTTTCCGAGCTGACCTCCTCCGCCGGCTCGGTCTCACAGGTACGCGAATGCGCCGCCCGGCTACAGGCCTTGGCCAAGTCGTCCGGCATCGCCGTATTTCTGATCGGTCACGTGACCAAAGAAGGCGCCATCGCCGGGCCGCGGGTGCTCGAGCACATAGTGGACACTGTGCTTTACCTGGAGGGCGATCGCTATCATAGCTTCCGGCTGTTGCGCGCGGTGAAGAACCGCTTCGGGGCGACCTCCGAAGTTGGCGTCTTTGAAATGCAGAGCACGGGCATGATCGAGGTGCCCAATCCCTCGGAGGCCTTCCTGGCCGAACGTGTGCTGCACGCACCGGGGTCCGCCATCGCCGTCACCATGGAAGGCACGCGCCCGCTGCTCGTCGAATTGCAGGGGCTCACCAGTGTCTCGACCTTCGGCAACCCACGGCGCACACCCAACGGCGTGGACCTTTACCGCCTTCTGCTGGTGACGGCCGTGCTTGGGCGGAGGGTGGGCATACATCTCGCGGATCAAGATATCTTCGTCAATGTCGTCGGCGGCCTGCGAGTGGATGAGCCCGCTGCCGACCTGGCCATGGCGGTGGCCATTGCCTCCTCGGTGAACGATCGCCCGGTCGCGGCGGACCTGGCGCTGGTGGGAGAAGTGGGGCTCTCGGGCGAGCTGCGCGCCGTCCCGCAGGCTGCGGCCCGCGTGCGCGAAGCCGCGCAACTGGGCTTTGCGCGCATCCTCGTGCCGCGCACGGTACGCCAGGAAGAAGCCTGGCCCAAGGGTATTCAGGTGATTGCGGTGCGCTCGTTGCGCGAGGCGATCGAGCGTGCGCTCGGCGAACCGGCCGGCGAGCGATCGGGCGCGCGCAAGCGCCAGCCCGGCGGCGCATCCGGCGAGTCGGCGGGGGCATAGGTCATGCCGACTCAATTCCCAGCGCAATCCCAGCCTGCGAGGCAGCCGCGGTGAATCCACAGCGCTGGCGCAGCCTCTCACGGTTTGTGGCGCTGGTGTGGGTCGTCAATGGGATCGGCTTGGCCGCGCTGGCGTTCGCTTTCATGCGCGGGGCCTTCGGCGACCTGACTTTCTTGGCCGCAAAGGCCCCGGCCGCGACCGCCTCCGCGACTCTCCAGCCCCTCCCCACTCAGACCGCCACGCGCACGCCATTGCCGACGCCCACGCCCAGCGCCTCGCCCCTACCTGCCTCACCGACCGCCGTTCAGGATACGCAAACGCCGACGCCTTCGCCCACGCCCAGCCTCGCACCGACGCCCGCGCCTCGCGTCATTGGCCATTCGGTTGAGGGGCGGCCCCTGCAGGTATTCACTTTCGGCAATGGGCCGCTCAAACGGCTGATGGTGTTCGGCATTCACGGCGGCAGCGAATGGAATACGGTGGCATTGGGCGACGAATTGATCGCGCATCTCTCTCAGCACCCGGAGCTCATCCCGCCCGAGAACACCTTGGACGTGCTGCGGGTGGTCAATCCGGATGGCCTAGCTCGCGGCCGCGGCCCGCAGAGCCGCGGCAATGCGCACAGTGTGGACCTCAACCGCAACTGGCGCACTGCCAATTGGGCGGAGCAGTGGCCGCTGGAGGGATGCTGGAGCGGATCTCTGCTCAACGGTGGCGACGGACCCGGATCGGAGCCCGAAGTCATCTGGCTGCGGCGCTTCATCGTTGCCGAGAAACCGGAGGCGATCATCAGTTACCACAGCGCGGCGCTCGGCATTCTGCCGGGGGGCATCACGCCCTACTCGCGCTCGGTGAGCCTGGCCGAGTCGTTGGCCGCGGTCAGCGACTATCCTTACCCGCCGATCAAGACGGGCTGCGAATACACCGGCCAGTTTGCGGATTGGTCCGCGCTGCAAGGCATTGGTGCCGTAGATCTCGAGCTGACCGATCACGAACACACGGACTTTGATCAGAACGTGCTTGTCCTCGCGGCCTTTCTCGCGTGGCGCAAGTAAACCCTCCCCGGAGAACAAGCTATGGCCTCTCGCCCTGGTAGCTCATCCGTCCGCGTGACCGAGTGGCTCAAACACATTCACGTCCTGGCCGATGAGATCGGCCCGCGCGGCTCCACCCGAGAAGGCGAGCGCCGCGGGACGCAGTACTGCGCCGAGAGCCTGACCCGCATCGGGCTTTCACCGCGCATCGACTCTTTTCGCAGCGCGCGTTCGATCTACCAGCCGCATCTTCTGGCGTCGGCCCTCCTGCTGGTCTCCTTTGTGCTTTATCCCCTGGGCGGACGAGTCACCGCCGCGATCGCGGCCGCGCTCAGCGCGATCGCGCTGCTCTCTGACCTCATGGAACTTAGCTTCCGCGACAACCTCCTGCGCCGCCTCGTCCCCAAAGGCACAAGCCAGAATGCGGTGGCCGAGCAGAAGCCGCGTGGGGAACACCGGGCAGACCTGGTGCTGATCGGCCATGTCGATTCGCACCGCACGCCGATCATCTTCTCGAGCGCGCGCTGGCTGGCCGCCTACCGCTTGTTCACCACGGCGGCCTTCGTTCTGTTCGCCGCGCAGATCCTCTTGTATGTGCTCGGCGCGATCACCACGTGGGAGTGGATATGGCCAGCGACGATTCCCAGCGCGGTCGGGGCCGTGCTGTTAGCGGCGATGTGCCTTCAGTCCGATTCGACTCCCTTTAGCCACGGGGCCAACGACAATGCCACCGGCGCGGGGCTGGTGCTCGCGCTGGCGCGCGAGTTCGCGGAGCGACCCCTGCAGCACACGCGCCTGTGGTATGCGCTTACCGGCTGCGAGGAAGTGCAGCACTACGGGGCCATCGACTTCTTCCGCCGCTACGCCCGTCAACTGCTGCGCCCCAAAACCATCGCCTTCGAGATGCTGGGGTGCGCGGGACCTTCCTGGCTGGTGCGTGAGGGCGTCCTCATTCCCTTCCATGCCGATGCCGAGATGGTGCGCCTGGCGCAGCAGATCGCCCTCTCGCACCCGCAATGGAAGGCCCACTCAACCGTCGTGAGCGGTGGAAACACCGAGATGGCCGACGCACTCCGTCTGGGAATTCCGGCGATCACCCTCTCCGGGTGGGGCCCGCACGGCGAGGCGCCCTGGTGGCACATGGTTGCCGACACCGTCGACAAGATGGATATGGAAGTGCTCGAGCGCGCCTTTGCCTTCACCACCGCCTATATCCGTGCGCTCGACGATCGGGCGGCCGGCTAACCTCGGCTCCTTTCGGCGGAGGCGCAACCGAGCCCGGCCCGGCCCGTATATCTCCTTGACACGACACCCTCTCAAGGAGAAACTACGATGTCTGAGAACGTTCGGCGACTCTATCGCTCGCGCACTCAGCGCATGATCGGCGGCGTGTGCGGCGGGCTCGGTGAGTATTTCGATATCGACCCGACCATCGTCCGACTGTTGTTCGTCGTGACGGCTCTGGCAGGCGGGCCCGGCCTGCTGGCGTACATCATCATGCTGATCGTCGTCCCCAGCGAACCGGAACCCGCAACCGCCTCGGGGCCCAACGCTATAGCCTGAGCGGCCGCCGAGCACGTGGCACGAACACAAACGCCCGGGAATGACCCGGGTGTTTGTGTTGCCAACGCGATTTCTCGCGCCAACTGAGGTTATCCCTCCCGCATGAGGAGGGGTCGCATCACCAGCGCGAGGCCGAGCGCGATCAGCAGGATCGGCCAAAACATCGCGTCGCGGACAAGCTCCAGGCGTGAGGCCCCCCAGAAGGCGCCCACCGCGACCAGCACGACACCGGCCGCCATTCCCCGCCGATGACGCACCGACCGAATGAGCATGGCGACGCCTGCGGCGACGACCAGCAGCGGCAAAAGCAACGGTTCATAGCGGCTCAGCCCAAACGGCAGCAGCCCCAGCGAGCCAGCCAAGAGCAGCGCGCCAACCAGGATAAGCGACCACCCCCACCCAGCCAACCTGCGCATTGCGACCTCCCTCGCACACGGATCCGTGAACCGCCCGGCTCGCGAGGGCCGTGTCCCCTCACAACTCGCGGGCCATCAGCCACGAGGGTTCGTTCACTTCGCGAAGATGACCTAGATGGTCCACGTACGTCCATCGCCCGGGGTCTTCCCCGACGATTTGATAACCCATTCGCTCATACAGCCTCTGCGCGCGCGGGTTGTCTTTGGCGACACCGATCGTCGACACCCGCATCCCGCGCCCGCGCAGTTGCTCTTCGGCCTCCTGGATGAGCTGCCGGCCCAGGCCGCGGCTCTGGTACTCGGGTTTCACCCGTACCGCGTAGAGGTATCCGCGAGACGCGCCATCGGCGTACTTCGGGTCGCTGCTTATGAATTGGACAAAGACCTGACCGGCCAGCGCGCCCGACCCGGCCGCATACGCCACCAGCATCACCCTTTGCCCGAGCTGCATCTCTTCAAAGGATTGACGGAAGAGGTGCCGGAAGTGCGCGTATTCGCCCTCCCATTCGAGCGCCGGAAGTTCCTCCTCGCGCAGTGGCCGAACAATGAACTTGTCTAGCGCGGGCGCCTGGCTCATGCCGCGGCACCCGAATGCTCTGAGGCGAGCCGGCGTTCGAGCCAGACAGACTCCTCCGCAGCGTTGTGGACTTCGCCGTCGAGCCAGGCGGCGCGCAGTTCGCGCAGGATGGCCCGGTAAGCGGGCCCGGGCGGCAACCCGCGAGCGCGCAGAGCTTCGCCATCGGCTATCGGGCGCACCTGGCGCAGTTGCTCAATGTAACGCGCAATATACGCCCGGGCCAGATCATGCTCACCAACGAGGGTGGCCAGCGCAAGAGTCGGCAACGAATACTGTTCCAGGCTCTGGACCACCTGGCTGGCGCGCGCCTCGGGCGGCATTGTGGCAAGGGCTGCAAACACCCTGCGCGCCTCACGGATCATTTCGGCCCGGCGTTGCGGAAGATTCAAGCGCGCCATCACGCGCTCGCCCGCCTCGGCCGGCAGTGAATGCATCCACCCCGCCAGCCAGATCTCGCCGGCGCAGGGCAGCCTCAGGCTGCCCGCCACCTGCGGCATGCGGCCCACGGCCGTCATCACCTGCCGCGCCTGTTCTTCTGCCCAGCACAGTCCAGGGTCGATGACCGCCAGCACGCCCATTTCTTCGAGACGCACCAGACTCTTGCCGGGATCCGTTTCGTCGAAGATGGCTTCCAACTCGTGGCGCAGGCGATCGCCGCTGACACGGCCCAGGAGCGGCAGCGCCTGATCGATCAGCTCGCGCGTGCGGCGTTCCAGTGTGAAGCCCAGCCGTTGTTCGAGGCGGATGGCGCGCAGGATGCGCGTCGGGTCATCGACGAATGAGATCGAATGCATTACGCGGATGCGCTTCTCATCGAGATCGCGCAGCCCGCCCCAGTAGTCGTAAAGCACGCCGAAGCGCTGGGCGTTGAGCGAGACCGCCAGCGTGTTGATGGTGAAATCGCGCCGATGCAGATCGAGCTTCAGGCTGCCGCGTTCAACCTCCGGCAGCGCGGTGGGGCGCGCGTAGAATTCCGCGCGGGCCGAAACCAAGTCGAAGCTCTCCGGCAGCCGGGCCGCCTCCTCGACTGTCAGGTTGAGCGCAGCGGCCAACGCGGCACGGCGCTCTCCGAGCAGCCATTTGGCAGTGCCAAACCGGTCGTGGCCGCGCACGCGCCCACCGTAGCGCTCGGCCGCCGCCTGCGCCAGGGCAATGGCATCCCCCTCGACCACCAGGTCGAGGTCCGCCGCCGTCAATCCGAGCAGCAGGTCGCGCACGACGCCGCCCACCAAGTACACCGGCACGTGGCGTTCGTCGGCCACAACGGCAATCGCCTGCACCAAGGCCAATTGCGGCCGCGGCAGGGCCTGGCGCAGTGCGTCCCCCAGGTTGTGGCGTGCCGCGGCAGGTTGCGGGATGAGCGCCTTGAGTAGATCGGTACGCGTGACGATGCCGATGACGCGGCCGTCGTCCGGCGACACCACCGGCACCTGGCCCCAGCCGTGCTCGACCATCAGTCGCTGCAGGTGCAGGATCGAATCTTCCGGGCGCACACTGAGCGACCCGCTCTCCATGATGCTTTCCACCGTCGCGCGCTTCATGCCGTGGGCCAGGGCGCGATCCACCGCTCGCCGGGTAAGCAGGCCCACCACCTGCCCGTCGCGTACCACCGGGAACCCCTCGTAGCCGTAGCGCTGCATACGCTCGGCAGCCTCGGGAATGCTGGTCGACGGCGAAAGGACCTGCGGGCCGGGCGAGTAGATCGATTCGACGCGTGACGAGGGAAGCACGTGCTCGGGCAGCACATGCATGAGTTCGGCCGCGATCGCGGCCATGGCCTTCCCGCGCACGAGCGCGGCCGCGGCACGGCTGTGCCCTCCGCCCCCGAAGTGGGCTGCGACCTCGGCCACGTCGATCTGGTCGGTCGTCGAACGCGCCACGAGTTGAACGTGCGTGTGCAAGTCGACCAGAATGAACAGCGCCTCAGGATCGAACAGGTCGCGCAGCTTGTGCGCCAGGGTGGACACCTCTTCCACTTCGCTCGGGGCTTCGGCCATGCTCACCACGATGCGCAGACCCTGGATCTCGTGCGACTGGGCCGCTTCGAGCAGCCGTTCGTACAATGCTTGCTGCTCCCGCGAGAGCGGGTGATTGAGAAAATCGGCCGCCACCGCCAGGCTGGCTCCCTGCTCGAGCAGCCAGGCCGCAGCCTGCATATCCCGCGCCGTCGTGCCCGCGTAGGTCAGCGAGCCCGTGTCTTCGTACACGCCGAGCAGCAACAGCGTGGCCGCCGGCATCGCGAGTCCCCCATTGCGCTCGCGCAGCGCTTCGACCAGCAACGTGGTTGTGGCGCCCAGGTCCGTCATATCGGCCGTCCAGGCCTCGGGCAGCGGGCGATGCAGCGGATGGTGGTCGATGACATGCACGCGCGTCTGCGGGCCAACGCCCCGCACGGAGGGCAGCGATTGCACATCCACCAGGGTCACCTTCTCGACCGGAGTCTTGCCGAGCGCCTCGGCCTCCTCCAGCGGCACATCCTCTCCGTACAGGTTGAGGAACGCGCGCACGTTGCGGTTCAGCCGATGCGGCAGAATCGCATGGGCCTGCGGCTCGAGCAGCCGCGCCGCGAGAAGCGCCGCCACCGCGTCGAAATCCGCTTGCTCGTGCGTGAGGATCAGATGGGTGCCCATGGTACGCTCCGCACCTCGCCTCGCGGCTTTTGACACCGGGGCGCGAATGATGCTTCCAGGCCAAGGTTGCCGGAATCGAATCGATTATACTGGCAGAAGTCCCGCCGCCACGACGATGCATGCCATGCGCCAACCACTGAGCGAACGGGGCCTCGAGACTGTGTGGACCGAGTTGCTCTCACAACGCCCGAGCCGCATTCGCCGCGTCTGGGCGCGCCTGGCGCCGCCCGAACGTTCGTCTGTCCTCGCCCACCTGAGGCAGATGGTCGACGGCGAGGGGTGGCAGCCCGCCCAGCGCGAGGCGGCCCGCTCGGCGCTCGAGGCACTCGATGCGCCACGCGAGGAGAGACCTGCCCGCGCCTGACCCGCGCGGACAGCTCATGGCTTCTCTCCGCTCATTCAATGGAGCCGCACGTTATGGAATTGGACTGCCTGACCTCCGATCCGGAATTCGACTCGCTCGAACGCGAATGGAACGCGCTGGTCGAGAGGTCCGCCGCCAACATGCCCTTCGTGCGTTATGAATACCTGCGCACCTGGTGGCGCACGCGCGGCGGCGGCGAATGGAACGACGCGGCGCTGCGCCTGGTGACCGCACGCGAGGCCGGCTCGCTGGTGGGCGTGGCCCCCTTCTTCCGCACGCTGCACGATGACCGGCAGGCCTGGTTGCTGCTGGGCAGCATTGAAATCTCCGATTACCTGGACCTCATCGTTGCCGAGGGGCAGGAAGAGAAGTTCGGGGAGCGACTGCTCGACCTGGCGTCCGCCCAGCCCGATGATGAGCTGCATATTGTGGATCTTCACAACCTGCGCGCCGGCTCACGAACTCTCGCCGCCCTTCCGGGTTTGGCCGGAGCGCGCGGGTGGAGGCCAGAGACCCAGGAATTGCAGCCCTGCCCCTCGATCGCCCTGCCCGAAAGCTGGGATGTTTACCTCGAGCGGCTCGACAAAAAGCAGCGCCACGAGGTGCGCCGCAAACTGCGCCGTGGCGAGGGCGATGACGAGGCAATCGAGTGGTCCATCATCGACCCCCAGGCTGACATCCAAGCGGAGATCGACAGCTTCCTGACTCTTATGCGCGAAGATGAACGCAAGGCCAAGTTCCTCAGCGAGTCGATGGCCCAGCACTTCCGCCTGTCGCTGGCCGCGGCGCACGCGGCCGGCTGGCTGCAGTTGGCCTTTCTCACCGTCGACGGCCGCCGGGCCGCTGGGTATGCCAACTTCGATTATCTCAACCGTATCTGGGTTTACAACTCGGGCATCGCCCCACGCTTCGCCGCGCTCTCACCCGGCTGGATCTTGTTGGCGCGCCTGATCGAATGGTCCATCCGCCACGGGCGCGAGGCCTTCGACTTTATGCGCGGCAACGAGGGATACAAGTTCCAATGGGGCGGGGTGAGCCAGCCGATTTACCGATTGAGGCTGACCCGGCCGGGGGCATGAGGTTGACCGCGGGAGACACACGCCTCCCGCTTCTGTTTGACTCCCCAGTGAATGGCCATCGTCCCGAGCATTCGCCGGGCGACCCGACCTCCCCAAAGCCAACCGCCCGCAGGCGATCGGCTACCTTCTCCGCCGATTGAAATGCCTCGGTCGAGGGCGGCAGGAAGGGCTAGGCCGCTCATGAGCCGGTGATGACCCGCCCCACGAGCGGGATCATCACATGCAAGTGGAAGCGGATGAACGGGCGCAGAACGTTGCGCGTGCCGCTCTCCGGGTCGCGGGTGATGACCTGCGGCAAGGTGATGAATCGGCCGCCCTCGCCCGGCCAGCAGGTGAGGATTGGCAGGGCCTCCAGGCAGGCGGTCTCCCGCTCAATGACCTCCTGGGGGCGGCATGACCCCCCACCTGGGGCCGTGGCGCGACCGCGCGCAGCACGCCCAGCCTCTCCGTCCCGCGCTCGAGCAGCGCGCCCATGCCCTGCGGCAGGCGCAGGTCGAATACCTTCCCCAGGCGTTGCTCGAGTTCGTCCAGACGATCCACACCGAGCGCCCAGGCCATGCGTTGCGCGCTGCCGAAAAGATTGATGGCCACGGGCATCGAGAATCCGGTGACCTTCTCTGAAGAGCAGCGCCTTGTTCTTCTCGGGCGGACCTTTGCTCACGCGATCGACGATCTCGAGGATCTCCAAGTCGCGCGAGACCGGTGCGCTGATGCGCAACAGCTCGCCTTCGCGTTGGAGCCGCTCGATGACTTCTCTCAGGTTGCGAGAGGTCATGACTTCACCTCATTCATCCGCATCCCGCCCGCACTGCCACCCAGCGGGTTGGCGAGGCGGGCAGCATAGAGCGCGATTGAACCCGCCACGGCGGCATTGAGCGATTCGATTCTGCCGTGCATCGGGATGGCGGCCAGCAGGTCGCACTCCCTGCGCACCAGCGGGCGCAGCCCCGCCGCCTCGCCGCCTAGCACAATGGCCAACGGCCGCGCCAAATCGACCGTGTTGAGGGGTATCGCACCCGGCCCGCCCTCCAGCCCCATCACCCACACGCCTCGCCGCTTGAGTTCCTGGATGGCCTGGGCCAGGTTGGCGCGCACAATTCGCAGATGCTCGCTCGCGCCGGAGGAGGCATTGACCACGGCCGGCGTGATGCCAGCGGCGCGATGGGCAGGCAACAGCGCACCGTCGACGCCCGCGGCCTCTGCCGTGCGCAAGAGCGTGCCCAGATTCTGTGGATCCTGGATCAGATCGAGCAACAGGTACAGCGACGGAGGCGCCTGGCGGTCGGAGGCGGCGAGGAATTCCTCAATTGAAACATACGGGTAGGGGGAGACTTCCAGAGCGAGCCCCTGGTGGCCGTCGCTCAGCGCATCCAGCACACGTCGCTCCACAGACTCGACCGTCACCCCGCGCTCGCGGGCCGCCTCGAGCACCTCGGCCACGATCCCCCTGGGCTGCACGCCTTGCGCGAGACGCAGGCGGTAAGGCGTGCGCCGCCCGGCGCGCTGGACTTCGCGCACGGCGTGCCTGCCGTAGATCCACTCGTGGTCCATGAGAGTGGCGCCTCCGCCGCGCGCCCGGGCGCGATCCGCCGGCAGCCTCAGGCGGTCTTCCAGATCGTGTCGTCCTTACCGTCCTCGAGGATCACGCCCAGCGCCGCCAACCGGTCGCGGATTGAATCCGACAGCGTCCAGTCTTTGCGTTGGCGTGCTTCGGCGCGCAGCTCGATGAGCAAGTGAATCAGGCCGGCCTCCCGGTCCGCGGAGGCGGCAGCCGCCTGTGGCAAGAGTCCCAACACATCGCCCACCAGCTCGTGGTAGAAGGATTCGATGGATTCCAGATCGGGTCGCCCCACGGGTGCCTCGCGCGCCAGCAGCGTGTTCACTTCCTTGGCGAAATCGAAGAGCACCGCCAGCGCGGCGGGCACGTTGAAGTCGTCGTCCATCGCCGTGCGGAAATTGGCACGCGTCTCATTCACGAAGCCCTCGATGGCCGTGCTGCGCACGGCGGGCAGGCCCGATTGGATGAGCCGCTCGCGCACGGTGAGATACGGCCCGACGAGCCGTTCCCACCCCCGTTGGGCGGAGACGAGGGCCTCTTCCGAGTAATCGACCGGGCTGCGGTAGTGGCTGGAGAAGGTGAAAAAGCGAATGGCCTGCGGAGGATGCTGCTTGAGCACATCCTTAATGGTGATGAAATTGCCCAGGCTCTTGCTCATCTTGACCCCGTCCAACGTAAGCGAGCCCGTCAGCAGCCAATAGCGGGCGAAGGTGGCGCCGAAGGCCGCTTCGGCCTGGGCAATCTCGCACTCGTTGTGCGGGAAGATGTTCTCGATGCCGCCGCCGTGGATGTCGAACGTCTCGCCCAGGTACTTGGTGGCCATGGCGGAGCATTCCACATGCCAGCCGGGGTAGCCCCAGCCCCAGGGCGAGGGCCAGCGCAAAATGTGTTCGGGCTCGGCTTTCTTCCATAGCGCGAAATCTTCCGGGTAGCGCTTCTCCTCGCGCACCGCTACGCGCTTTCCCTCTTCTTGTTCCTCAATACGCCGCCCGGACAGCTTGCCGTACTGCGGCCATGAGCGCACATCGAAGTAGACCGAGCCCTTGACCTCGTAGGCGTGTCCGGCCTGCAACAGGCGTTGGGTCAGTTCGATCTGTTCAGGGACGTGTCCCGAAGCGCGCGGTGAAATGTCCGGGCGCCCCACCCCCAGTGCATCCATGTCCTCAAAGTAAGAGCGCATGTAGCGCTCCACCAGTTCCATCGGTTCCACTTTGGCGCGTGCCGCGCCGCGTAGGATGCGGTCCTCACCGGTATCCAGCAGGTGGCCGACGTCGGTGATATTCTGCACGTAGCGCACCTGCAGCCCCAGGTGGCGGAAGTAGCGCACCATAGTATCGAAGGAAATGTAGGTCTTGGCATGGCCGATGTGCGCGTAGTCTTGCACGGTGGGGCCGCACACGTACATATGCACCCGGCCTTCGACCAGCGGCACGAAGGGTTCCAGCTTCCGCGTCAGGCTGTTGTAGACGGTTAGTGCCATGAGGCCTCCCAGCGTGTACGCCAGCTGGCGATGTGCGGCGTGACCGTTCTACCCCTCGCCGCCCCCGCGGGCCCTTTAGTGCGCGTTGCCTGAGGCGACCGAACTGTCGACGCGAGCGAAGATCATGCGCCCGGCCGTGGTCTGCAGCACCTTGGTGACGACGATTGGAATCGTGCGGTCGATGTGGCGGCGGCCTTCGTCCACCACAACCATCGTGCCATCCTCCAGGTAACCCACGCCCTGGCCAGCTTCTTTGCCCTCCTGAATCACGCGCACCTCGAGCGATTCGCCCGGGAGGAAGATCGCGCGCAACGCATTGGCGAGCTCATTCAGGTTGAGCACGGTGACACCCTGCAGTTCGGCCACGCGGTTCAAGTTGTAGTCATTGGTGAGAATCGGACAGCGCAGCTGCTTGGCCAGGATGACCAGCTTCTCATCGGCCGAGCGCACGTCTTCAACATCCAGGTCGGTGATGCGCAGCGGTGCGCGGCGATCTTTCTGCAGCCGGTTGAGGATGTCGAGACCGCGCCGTCCGCGCTGGCGGCGCATGGCATCCGCCGAATCGGCAATGTATTGGAGCTCGTTGAGCACGAAACGCGGCACGAGCAGGGTGGCCTGCAAGAACCCGGTGGCCGCCACGTCGGCCACGCGCCCATCGATGATCACGCTCGTGTCGAGCAGGATGGTGTGCCCCTCCGCGCCCGCCGCGGGGCTCGCTCCCGAGAAGCGCAGGCTGAGGAAGGCAAAAACGTCGTTCTGGCGCAGGACGAAGAGCGCCACGCCGAAGTAGCCAAACAGAGCAGCGCTCACCAGCGGCAGGAAATTGGCGAAGGGCGGTGGCAGCAACGAGAGTGGCAGCGAGACGAGCGCCCCAACGATCAACCCGCCGATCAGGCCCATCAGCGCGGCGGCCAGGGTCTGTGCTGGCAGGCGGCTGAATAGCCGCCGCGCCGCGCGGATGGGGCGGGTCGTGAGGAAAGGCGTCACCACCAGCCCGAGCAGCGCTCCCACCAGGGCAAACACCATCGCCCACAGTTCGCGCGGGCCGGCCTCGGCCAAGACTGAGAGCGACACCCCCAGATACAAGCCGCCGATGGCAAAACCGACCATGCCGATCAGACGTGCAATGAAATCGGTGCTCATGAGTTCGCTCCAAATGAATGAGGGCGGCTGGCTGGCCGCCCTCACGCGCACTCATCGGTTCATTCCCAGGGGTGCGAATCCCTCGCGCCAGGCGCGAGGCGAGTTGACAGGAGCTACTGGAATGACGATAGAGCGATGAGACCGGCTGCCGGGTGAGACCCACTATAATGAATGACGAAGACACACCCCAGCGTGCGACCATCATAGCATGAGCCCCCAACAGTGTCAAAACCATGTTCCTACAGCGGAGCACCCTAACCCAGCAAGGCGATCTCCAGGCGAACCATTGGCCAAGCACGTGCCAAGCCGCAGTCGTCATTCCGGCCAGCCGGCGCGCCCACCGCCGATTGCCAAACCAAACCTCCGAGGCGATCAACGTGTATTGCATGACCATATATTTACGCACTATTGAATGAGCCGACCCCATGGCACAAATTGAAGTGCTTGGATCAGAAGAGGCATCCCGGTCGAGCCATCTCTCAGCCTGAGGCTATGCAATTGTTTGCAGGTGGGTGTTCTGCCGGTGCCGCCGTGCTGCCAGCTGGCGTGCGCCAGTCCTGGAATAAGAGGGCGCCTCCGCCCCTCGCGCCGCACGCTCGCCTTTTGCGCCAGCTGATGCGGCCCACGCAAGATCGCTGATCGAGCCGAAGGCGGTTGTCCGTATGCTATACTTCCCCGCCGTTCGGAGGCCGCTGTGCGTTCATCGGGTTCGATGATTCGTTGGTTTTCCATCGCCGCATTGCTCACGGCGGTAGCGCTCAGTTTTGTTGAGCTGGTGGCTTACAGCCGGCAGCGCGCGCGCTTTCCGCAAGGGCTGGAGGTGGCGGGCATCCAGGTGGGCGGGCTGACAGCGGAAGAGGCCGGCCAACGTCTGGTGCAGGTGTATGGCGCTCCGCTCGAGGTGCACTATCAGGAGAGCGTCTTCTTTGTCCCGCCTTCGGCCATGGGATTCGCCCTCGACCTGGAAACAATGCTGGCCAGCGCCGACCTGTATCGCACCGAAGGGCCGTTCTGGCCTGGGTTCTGGGAGTTCCTCTGGAAGCGGCCAGGTCAAAGCAGCACTGTCCCGCTCAAGGCGGAGTACTCGCAGACCCAGCTGCGGGCCGTGCTAGAAGACATCGCCGCACGCTATGATCAACCTGGGACACCGCCCCAGCCGATACCGGGCACGCCGAATTTCACCGGCGGGACTCCCGGAACGGTGCTTAACCAGCCCCAGGCAGAAGAACGGCTGGCCGGCGCGATGCGCTCGCCTTCTCAGCGCCAGATCAACCTGCCGCTCAACTCCGGACGCATCAGCACCCCGCCGCTCAACACGCTGCGAATCATGATCCAGCAGATTCTGCAGGTGGATGGCTTCGACGGCTTGCTCGATCTGTATTTGCTCGACCTGCGCAACGCCAGCGAGTTGCACATGGTCACGCTGGGTGGGCAAGACCTGCCGCGCGAGCCGGACGTGGCCTTTTCGGCCGCTAGCTTAGCCAAAATTGGCATCCTGGTCGGCGTCTACCGCTACCTGGGGTCGGATCTCGACCCCGAAGCCGCGCGCTGGCTGGAGGAAATGATCACCCTTTCAGGCAACGACCCCTCCGATTGGCTGATGGAGCGGATCGACAAGGCGCGCGGCCCGCTGCAGGTAAGCGAGGCGTTGCGCCAGCTCGGGCTAGAGAACACCTTTCTGGCGGGCTATTACCGGCCGGGATCACCGGTGCTGCGCACCTTCACCACCCCCGCCAACCAGCGGAGCGACGTCAACACCCGCCCCGATGTGTACATTCAGACCACCCCGACCGACATCGGCTCGCTGCTGGCAGATATCTACCGCTGCAGTCAGGGCGGCGGCACCTTGCGGGTCGTCTTCCCCGAGCAGTTCTTGCCCGAAGTGTGCGACCGCATGCTGGACGTGCTCTCGCGCAACAAGATCGGGGTGCTGATCGAGGCCGGCGTGCCCGACGGAACGCGCGTCGCCCACAAGCATGGTTGGACCGAAGAGTCCCTGGGGCTGGGGGCACTGAGCGACGCGGGGGTAGTCTTCACCCCTGGCGGCGACTACGTCCTGGCCGTCTTCCTGTGGAAGGAGGGCGGCATGGTTTGGGAGCGTGATTCGCGGGTGGTGGCCGACATTTCCCGGGCCACCTACAATTACTTCAATCTGCCGGTGGAATAGCCGCCCAGGATTGTTGCACGTGAAACCTTATCCCTCCCGGCTCGCAGACCGCGCGGCGGCCTGGGCCGGCGTTGTCCGGGCCACCAGGCTGTGATACACTGTCGGCACTTCGCACCGCAGCCGGCCATGCTGCGGCTGCGAGGGCCATCGGTTCATCCTTGCCCAACCGTGCGATCGTCGCCACCCTCGTATTCTTCCTAAGGAGGAGAATGGTCAGATCACCGCGCATCCCCTCTGTCTCGCGTGCATTCATCCTTGTGGTGTCCCTTCTGACGTTGGCAGCCATCACCTGCAGCGTCGGCGGCAGCACAACCGGGGACGGCAGCCTGCAAGCGACCAACGATGCGTTGGTCGCCCAGCTTACCGCCCAAGCCGGTGGCCAGCCGCCGCCTGAGCTTACCCAGGCACCGGTCGGCACAACCGGCAACACTGGCGCCACCGGGTCTTCGTTTAGCGACAACTTCTCGCAGGACCAGGGGTTCTGGTCTGTCTTCGATGGCATGACCATCGGCGGCAACCAGATGCTGGTGGGGCCCTTCAAGGACTGCGCCGACATCGACGTAACCATCGCCCCGATGTGCTTCTCGGTGTGCACCCGCTGCGGCATCCTGACCGACTACGACTTCACCGTGGAAGGGCAGTGGATCAAGGGCCCGACCGACCGCTACATGGCAGTCATCCTGCGCTTCGACGACAAGAACGACAACAACATTCCCGATCGCGGGCAGGATTATTTCCTCGCCTTCGCCTGGACGGCCGCCCCGGTGGACGGCGCCAACTTCTTCGTGGTCGAGTTCATTCCCATCAGCAAGACGGCGCCCTGGCTGTTCAACTTCTCCGATGACGGGCCCTTCTTCGGCGGCGACACGATCAACACCATGCGCTTCGTCTCGTCTCAGGATGGGCACCGCATCGACATCTACGGCGACGCCGGCATTCGCGCGGCCACCTTGACCATCGACAAGCCCATCATTGATGAACGGCTGCTTACCAGCCGCCAGTTCTCGCTGACGCGCGACACACCCCCGGTGACCTCCGGCAAGATCGGGCTGGGAGTCATCCAGCGCGGCGTGCAAGCTGCCTTCTCCAACTTCTCGATCACCATCCCCTAGGGTTCTACCCGCCGAATTCAAACGAGTCGCTCACATGAGCGGCTCGTTTGCGTTATCATCCCGGCGATGAGCTCTTGGCCCCCGGTCTGCGACTACGAAGGCTCGCACTATCAAGAGGAGTTCTGGGAGC
>Ga0315288_10001018_pt1 | contig 35644 bp, 47 predicted proteins | sample YL17G11_20_MG_FD_203454 | JGI IMG/M metagenome (GOLD analysis project Ga0315288, IMG submission 203454) | Sediment microbial communities from Yellowstone Lake, YNP, Wyoming, USA - YL17G11_20 | ecosystem: Environmental > Aquatic > Freshwater > Lake > Sediment | place: USA: Wyoming | collected...
CTGGATGCCCATGCAAAAAAAATAGGACTCACGCCCAGCGCCATCATAAAAGGGGCACTGAGCGTCTATAAAATCAGAGAGGATACCCGGTGATGCCAGACGCCGTAACTACAGAAAAAACACCCAGCCTGATCTATAGATTGGAGTTGGCACTGCCATCACCGAGCCTCAACAAGTACACCGCAGCCATGAGTCCCTATATTCAGGCCAGAGATAAAAAAACGTGGTATTGGATCATCCGAGCGGCCCCCGGTTTTATCGATGTTCCCCGGGCCGAAGGAAAAAGGCATTTGCGCATTGAGCGCTACGGGCGCGGCAAACCTCTGGATATTGATAACCTATTTGGGGGTGCTAAGTGCGTAATCATCGACAATCTCAAAGACATGGGTTTGCTGGTCGATGATTCTTGTAAATGGCTACACATCGAAGTGGAAAACATGAAACTGCCCAAGGGCAAAATACCGCACACCGTGATTATTCTCAAGGATTTGCCTTGACTAAAATCCTTTGGTGGCTTCCAGGTGATGAAAAGTGGTAGCATTTCCGATATTGTTTATATTGTTACTGTTACTCTTGATGCGATACCTGCCAGAGGGGGGCGAATGACCGAACCAAACGATAAAGGATCAAAAGAATGGATTAAATGGGCATACCAGGAAATCTACATTCGTGGTAAAGACAGCGAGTATGTAAAGAGAAAAATACTGCCGTATATGAAATATATATAAATGAATCGATTAAATTTATTCATATTGCTTTTAATTATAATATGTTTATCATTCGCCATCTTCGGAGTTTATATCCTTTATCAAGCCAAGCCTATTGAAACGTCCGGGGTTGACCAAGTCCAGGAGATGTCTCGCCGAGCAATCGCTACAAGAGATATTGACCATCCTTTTCCAGGCTATGAAACCGATCTTGGCACGTACTACCAGACCAAAATCGAACAGTTCTTAGCAAGCCCCCAAGGGAAAGGGCTACAAGGGAAAGTGAACTTGCTTATCACTTCACCTCCCTTTCCTCTAAACAACAAAAAAAGCTACGGCAACCTAAGTGGTGATAAATACTTGTCGTGGCTTGAAGATTTGGCGCCAATGCTAACAGCCCTGCTAAGCCACGACGGTTCCATCGTTATTGAGATCGGAAATGCATGGAACCCCAACCAACCGACCATGAGTTTATTGCCGATGGAGGCGCTCCTTGCCTTTAAAAAGGCGGCCAACCTGTATCTTTGCCAAGAATTCATCTGCCAAAACCCCGCGCGGTTGCCCAGCCCAGTTCAATACGTAAATGTTGAAAGATGCCGGATGAAGGATAGCTGGACGAGGCTTTGGTGGCTGTCCAAAACGCCAAGGCCCAAGGCGGATAACCGCCGAGCTCTGTTGCCTTACAGCAAGGCCATGCTTAAGCTGCTGAAATCCCAAAAATACAACTCAGGCAAGCGTCCGAGCGAACACAAGATCGGAGCCACCTCCTTCCTGAAGGACAACGGGGGAGCCATTTCGTCGTCCTGTCTGTCAGAAGAAAACCTGGAAGCTTATCTAGGTTCCCTTTTATCCATATCGAATACGGCATCCTTTGGCGATCCGTATCTCGATTACTGCCGTGCTAATGGCGTTCTGGTTCACCCAGCAAGAATGCAAAAAAACCTCGTCGCCTTCTTCGTTTCCTTCCTAACGGAAGAGGTGGACATGGTATTCGATCCCTTTGGAGGATCGAATACCTCTGGAGCCATTGCGCAGTTTATGAAACGACGATGGCTTGTTACCGAGGCTTCAGATACATACATGGAATCTTCCAAAGCCCGCTTCTTAAACCAGCGCCTTTTTACGCACAGGTGACATGCCATGCCAAATATCGGATTGGCAGCCCTGCCCATCAGCACGGAATATCGCACTGGTGACTCTGATCCAGTAGAAGACTTCTATCGGCCCTGCCTTTATCAGGCCGTGCATTACCGTCGGGCTGTCGGGTTCTTCCGATCCTCCATCTATAACCTGATCGGGACGCCCATCATCGAATTCGCTAGGCGCGGCGGGAAAATCCAAATGGTCTGCTCCCCGGACCTGACCGAGGAGGATGTCCACTCAATCGATGGCAGCTTCCATAGCGTTCGCAGCTATGTTCAACCGATCGCGGGTACGCTCGGCGTCGTCCTTCCAGTAGACTGGGAATCCGACCCGCGCCCCGGCTGCCGTGTCCCAAACCTGGAACAGCGGAGCGCCGCCCATCTGGACCTGTTTCTTGATGATGTAACACATGGTGTTCCCTCCAACGTGCATTATTTGGACCAACAATCGTAACACCTCAATAACCCCGGGAACAAAGAGAGATGGCGTCAGAAAAAAGTATGGTGTAGACCCCCAGATAACGATTCCAGTATTTTTTTGGCAGGGCCGCTCATGCGCATCTCACCGTTGGCCCAGCGGTTGATTGTGCGGCGTGTGACACCAAAATGGTCGGCAAGTGCCCCCACGCTACCAAAGCGTTCAGCAAGTGTGTGCCAGGGCTGAGGCAATGCGTTATTCCGCATCGTCAAAAACTTTCCATGTTGATCCAAACATACATGCTAATCCATTCTGACATTTTTCTATGTTTTCACACTCCCTATATAGATTTTCATTGTATGTTTTTCCATTTCTAGTAAAAGGTTCCAATATTGCAAAATAAAAACCTTTATTGCTACGCATAATCTCAACTGTTTCATTAGCATCTTTAAGATGATATACGACTTTAAGATGATATACGACATTGTTTTCTTTGAAAAATTGAATTGCTAGGGATTCTTCGATAATTATATTGGCGTCTCCCATATAATCAGGGGTTAAACGATATGTTTTCCCGGTGGTGGTGAGTTCCGAACGTTTCATTTCTGCTCCCATTTCTTAGTAAATTCTGGTTCTGCTTCACATAAGGCATCCCATCCATTCTTTGTTATCTCCATGCAATGATCTGGAGTCCCAACGTCTTGGAAATGTGCATACCCCTTTTTCGTTAATGAACTGCATACACCCGTGGCCGTTGCTGGATTTTTGAATGGATTTTCAAACCATTGAGGGTCGCCAAGCGGATGCCTTCCGTCGTGATAATCACTTTCGCAAATGCATTTAAGCATGATTATTTCGTTTGGTGTCACCTTGCGATAAGCGGTCATTGCTGGTGTTAGTTTGATTTTCATTTCGTCTCCCTTTGGTTGGTCGGGTTTATGTAGGTCATACAAGTGGCACACAATCTTTTTCATTAAAAAGTTCGCCTATGCCAATCGAACCAGTCTTTATGCATAAATCCCGGTAGTAGCGATGCATTTGAATAACTTCTGGTGTGTCACATTCAAACGGTCCTTGTTCTGCAGCAATTCGCTGTAAGGTTTCGTTGATTTCTGCCCAAGGGAGGTCGTACCCATTTTCCTTTAACAGACCAAGTGCTCCAGCTAGTTGGTTATAGTAGTAGTTGCCGCGACTGTCAGAACTCATTGTGTGCTCCTCTAGGTTGGTCGGGGTTCGCTTCCCGATACCTAAATGATGAGACGTAACGTCTCACATGTCCATACAAAAAAAGGTAAAGAAATCTTTACCTTTTCGGGATAGCACTCACTCTACTGTAGGTGGTTGTTTGGGTGCCCAGATTGCCGGCCGTTTGTGGCGGGGATCCGCCGAGGGATCGCCAAACCAGGACACCCCTTTGAGCACAACCCACGCTCGGAGACTCCACATGCCATCCTCAACGCAGATATCGTGGAGCAATTGATCCGCCATGGGTCGGTAGTAATCGTGATCCAGCAGGCCCTCGCGCATGATTTGATAAAGGGCATCGTGTACCAGGCTTCCACGCATAAAGGTAAGAGTATCAATAGTTGGACCGCTGGGGCCATCCCAGGCATAGCCATCCCGTATCAAAAGCGCTCCATCCGTGTAAAGCTCTATAAATTCAAGCATAATTGGTTTTGCAGGCTTGATAGGCGTCGCTATGCAGTAATCCCGCTGCAATTGATATTTATAACCGTCCTGGTAGTTGATGCATTCCATAAAAAAAGTATGTTTGTTTTGTGTATAATTGCAAGGGGGTTGAGCATGGCAGAGATTAAAATAAAACTCTGGGTATTGCTTGGATGTATTGGCTTATTGATCCCTGTCGTTGGTTATATTGTCAATTTTGCGGTTACACGCATCATTAATTCAATCGATAAATTAGATTTATCACTGATAAATATAGGTAATAGGCTTAACAGTTTACAAGTATGGTCGCAAAATAGATTCATTTCCAGGGAAGAGCATAAAGATTCACTGGAATTACTTAAGGAATACATCATATTGAAAACAACGAGGCTTGAAAAAGAGATGGACAGAGTCGCGGAAAGGAAATAACTGTGGCCAAAAAAGATGATGGGCTAACACCTCTACAAATTAAATTTGTTGAACAATATTTAATAGATTTAAAGGCTGGTCCTGCTTATAAGAGAGCTGGTTTTAAGGTTACTAGTGCGGGTTCGGCGGAAGTTGGCGGATGTCGCATGCTAAGGAATATTAATGTAAAAGCAGCAATAGATAGAGCTATAATAAAAAGGAGCGAAAGAACCGCCATAACTCAGGATAACATCCTGAAAGATCTCAATGAAATAAAAGAAAGATGCATGCAACGGTCCCCAGTTATGGAGTATGATCCTGAATTGAAAATGATGGTTCAGGCAAAGGATGAAAACGGGAAAAACATATGGCAATTTGATGCAAATCCAGCCATAAGATCATTAGAATTGCTTGGTAAGCACCTAAAAATGTGGATAGATAAAACAGAATTAACAGGTAAAGACGACAGCCAAATAATAATCAATATTTTATTACAGAAGCCGAATCAATGACAGAGAAACAATTTTTAGTGGAATTGCCCGAAAAGCTAGGGTTTTTGATTTCGGATAAATCCAGGTATAAAGTATTGCATGGCGGACGCGGTAGCTCCAAAAGCTGGTCCATTGCTCGGGCATTGCTGGTGAAGGGATTGCATTCAAAATTGCGTATTTTATGCACCCGTGAGGTTCAAAAATCAATCAAAGACTCTGTTCATAGATTGCTGACTGATCAGATAGATACTATGAAATTTTCTGATTATTACGAGGTAACACGCGAGGAAATACGCGGGCGGAGAAACGGAACCTGTTTTTTATTTGCTGGTTTATCCGATAATACCGCTGAAACGATAAAATCTTTTGAGGGTGTGGATATCTGTTGGGTAGAAGAGGCGCAAACCGTGTCGGAGCGGTCGTGGTCTATCCTGATACCTACCATTCGAGGGTCAGGATCGGAAATATGGGTATCGTTTAACCCCAATGAGCATGATGATCCTACCTATCAGAGATTTGTTTTAAAACCCCCTCCAGATGCTATTGTATGCCAGATAAATTGGGAGGATAACCCCTGGTTTCCCGAGGAATTACGCAAGGAAAAGGACTATTTATACTCCGTGGATCCCGAGCTGGCAGCGCATGTTTGGGGCGGCGGTGTGCGCCGTGTATCAGATGCCCAAATTCTGCGAGGGCGCTATCGTGTGCAGGATTTTGAGGCTAAACCTGGTCTATGGGATGGCCCCTACCATGGTATCGATTTTGGATTTGCACAGGACCCAGGCGTGATGATCCGTTGTTGGATCTGGGAGCAGGATTTATACATCGATTTTGAAGCGTGGGGCCTGGAAATCGAAACGGATCTATTACCTAGTCTCTGGGATGGGATCCCTGGTGCCCGTAATTATTTGGCCAGGGCGGATTGCAGTCGGCCCGAAACGATCAGTCAGGTGCGGCGTCTGGGTTACAGTCGTGTCATCGCCTGCCAAAAATGGGCCGGGTGTGAAAAAGATGGTATCGAATTTTTGAGGAGTTTTCGACATATTATTGTGCATCCCCGCTGCCCAGAAACGGCCAGGGAATTCCGATTGTGGAGCTGGAGACGGGACAGACTGTCAGGGGATATACTACCCCTGACAACCGGCAAATATGATAATGCTGCGGCGGCCCTGCGTTATGCCCTCGAGCCGCTCATTATGGGGCATACAAAAAAAGAGGCTGAAAAACCTCCCACAACAGAGGAGGAATTCCCCGGTATGCACCCACCTAGACCCCGTGCTCATGGATGGATGGCATGAAACGATTGACAACTGATCTGGCTCAAAGTACCGGTATTTTACCTGTGAAAATAGATGAAATGTTGAAACTGTTGGATTTATTCGGGATTCTGCGGTATAATGCCATCGATTTTTATGAGCGCGCGAGTCTCATAGAGGAGCTGCGTTGCAAGGGCATGCCCGCCACAGCGATTGCCGAACGTTTGCAGTTGGACCGCACCTCTATTTTTAGAGATATTAAAAAGCACAAAAAACGCCGTAAAATCGTTATAACGATATCCCATGAACTTTAAACAGGTTTAAAATAATCATCCATTGATTAAAATTGAGTAATCCCGTGCCACGGCAAACCCGTTTAGCGGTTGTCAGCGGGATAGGTGCCATAGCCTCGTAGAGATGACCAGCACCGCCGAGTTTTTCAGAGAGAGACAGCCAGGGATCAGGTAAATTGGTAGGGCGGCCCATTTCAGTCCTTATTGAAGACTTTAAAATAGTTGGCTTCTGTCTGAATATCAATGGAAAGATTTTCCTTGAGATCCACGAGACCTGCGTGAAATGCATTCGCAAACCAATAACCATGGCGTTGGTTAGAAAACATCGGTATTTGTATTTTGCAAACACTTTTAAGCGCATCTAGGGGATTGTACGCTTCGAGGGTTTTGATTTCCTCGGTTGTTTTCCCATTCACTTTGGTTAATAGGGTTGCAACGTATTTCATTTTATTGCTCCTTAAAAAATTTTACCGATGAAATTATGCCATATTGTTATTATTAAGGAGTGAAAACAATCATGTATAAATATGCCAACTACTAGGCACAAAATCGTATGGATATTATCCGATTCGTTATTCATTTCCAAACCTCCTGGAAAGTGATATTTTTGGTCATTTCAGCTCCTTTAGCCTTTCGGGTTTGTCCGTGTCCCGATACCATTAGTATAGTCCACCACTGACCTAATGCAGGGCTCTTTTTAAAAGTATTTTTATGCCCTCAAAAAATAGTGGCATCACGCTACAACGCCAATGTAATCAATATTGAACAATGGCAAAAGAGACAACCGACGAATTTTTAGCGAAGGTCAAGGACCGCTGGAAATTGGCGGTCACGGCCAATACGGATCAGTATGAGCGGTCAAAAAGAGACCTGGAATTCTGCGACCCAGAAAACCAATGGCCTAACGATATCAAAAATTTACGACAGGATAAACCCTGTTTGGTGGTCGATGTTTTGACGCCAATCATCAAACAAATCGTCAACGAGCAACGGCAGAACCGGCCCGCGATCCGAGTGTCGCCCGTGGACGATCAATCAGACAAAGAGACCGCTGAAATATTACAGGGTATTGTTAGACACATCGAGTATAACTCTGACGCTGACGTGGCTTATGATCGAGCTTGTGAGGCACAGGTGCGGGGCGGTATCGGGTATATCCGTGTGACAACGGAATATTCCGACCCTATGAGTTTCGACCAGGAAATAAAAATATTATCGGTCCCCAATCCGTTTATGGTCTATTTGGATCCCTCCAGTATGGATCCCGATGGGCATGATGCCCAATGGGGATTTATCGCAGAGGATATGTCACGCTCCGATTACGAGGCGGCCTATCCAGATTCGGATCTATCTCAAAAATCCACCAGTGAATGGCAGGGGATTGCAGATCAGGCCCCCGATTGGATGTCCGGGGAAAAAGCCCAGGCGTGCAGAGTCATGGAATATTTTGAGAAAGCTCATGAGCCCGCCACGCTCTATAAGCTGGAAACGGGTGAGGTTGTCACCGAAGTACCAGAGGGCGGGAAAGTTATCGACAGTCGCAAAACCACATTGCCAAAGGTGAGGTGGTATAAACTCAACGCCGTTGAGATTTTGGATCAAACAGTCTGGGAGTGTGAATTCATCCCACTTATTCCGGTCTACGGCGATGAACTAATAATCGATGGCCAAAAAAACTATTTTGGGATCATTCATCGGGCCAAAGATGTCCAAAAAATGATCAACGTTTGGAAATCTGTACAGACAGAAACCATAGGATTGAGTAGTAAAGCGCCCTGGCTCACCTCGGTGGAATCCATCAAGGGGTATGAGGACGTCTGGCGTACCGCAAATACGCGTGATTGGAATACCCTGCCGTGGAACGCTTTTGATGAGCAACAACGCCAATTGCCTCCACCATCACGCAACATACAAGAGCCACCTATCCAGGCCATAACCATGGCGCTGCAGGGTTCGATGGCTGACATCAAAGCGGTCACGGGCATGTACGACCCTAATCTGGGTGCGCGTGACAGCGCATCTCAGTCAGGCGTCGCTATTCGTAATCTGCAGCACCAAGGGCAGGTCGGCAATTTCCATTTCCAGGACAACATGTCTCGGTCCATAAAACACCTGGGCAGGATTTTGGTGCAATTGATCCGTAAATATTACGATTCTACGAGAATTGTCAGAACGATTGGTGTTGATGACTCTCAAAAATTGGTGCTGGTGAATGGAGCATTGGGGGAACCGCTCCCAGAGGGCCAAGAGCGGCACTATGATCTAAAAACTGGACGATATGACGTAACTATTAGCGTTGGTCCTAGTTATACCAGCAAAAGACAAGAAAATTTAACCACTCTTTTGGATTTGCAGAGCAAACTACCACCCAATCAGGTGGGATTGATTTCTGATTTAATTGCCAGTCAAATTGATGCGCCGATTGCCGAGGAAATCGCTCGGCGGCTCAAAGCCACCCTGCCCCCCGAGTTGCAGGATAAAAAGCCAGGGCAGCCGCAAATACCTCCCCAATTACAGCAGCAATTACAGGCAATGGCACAGCAACACGAGGCGCTGACTGCTCGAGTACATGAGTTGACAGATGCCCTCACTGATCAGGACAAAAGGGCAGAACAGGAAATGCGCCGGGCGGAGCTGGACAGCAATACAAAACTGGAAATTGCCCGTATTTCCCAGGAAACAGACCTTTTGAAAATCAAGGCTCAAATTGCGGCTCAGTCAGGCGGTGACGTGGTATCTGCCCGCATCGCGGAAATCCAGGATCAACAAGAGCAACTGGCAGCAATCATTTTACAGCTAGGGGCAAACCCAGCTCCAGCTATGGTTCCATCACCAAACCAATCCCCTGTGACGGTGCAAACCGCTGGTCAAGGGGCGCAATCACTACCACCACAACCAAGCGTCGGCCTAGAGGCTGGCACGGAGGCCATGAATGGGTAATCTCGACGATTTTGAAAATCCAGACGCCAGCATTTCAAATGATGGCAATACTGCCGTTATTGATCCGCCTGACCCTGCGATAACGCAAATAATCGAACCATCTGCCCTACCCCCTGATCCCACCACTGACAGCCCAGCCATCGAAACGCCCCCCGTCGAAACACCAGAGGATGAAACCTCCGAGGAGGAAGCGCGGCGCAAACAAAAGACCGGCAGCCAGCGGGCACGTGAAAAAGCGGCCCGGCTTGAGCTGGAAAATGACGCGCTGAGAAAACTTCTGCTTAGTCCAAGGCCAGAATTGCCATCGATCCAAGCGTCGGCATCTGCGGAGGCTGGCAAACCAGTGCTTGATGCGTATGACTCGCACGAGGCATGGATTGAGGCGCTTACGGATTGGAAACTGGAGCAACGGCAGAAAACCCAACAGACGGAAAACGCGCAAAAAGCGGCACAAGCCGCCTGGGAAGCCAAGGTGGCAGAAGGGCGCGCAAAATTCCCCGATTTTGAGGATGTTTTAACGGACGCTCCGCCGCCATCCCCCGAAGTCGCCAAGCGCATGATTAAGCCCGGCACCACGCCGGAGGTAATCCATTATCTGGCCACGCATCCGGATGAGTACGATAAAATCAACCGCCTGCGTGACTCTGATGACGTAAGTGATGCTTTCGCAGAGATTAAGCAGAAATTGAAGGCAAACCCCAAAACTGTTACCCGATCAAACGCCCCCCCTCCTATCACCCCGGTTACACCCCGCGTTGCGGTGGTGGTTTCTGATCGGCACAAAGGGATAGAGGATTTTTGATCAGTTATCCTTTGCCGGATAAATACCGGCCCGGAGTCCTAAATGCCTACCAATAATTTCAACAATATTGCAATGATTACCCGCAGGGCAATGAACGTTCTGCGGAATAATCTGGTATTGGTGCCGCGTGTGAACCGCACGTATGAAAAAGAGTTTTCCCAGGGAATGGGCAAAATCGGCGATACGGTGAATGTGCGTGTTCCTGGGTACGGAACTGTTACCTCTGGCAAAGTCGCGGCCCCTGCTGGATTCGCAGATACGTACAAACCGATTGTCGTAACACAGCAAAATTCATCCTTAAAATTCAGTTCTAAGGAACTGGCGTTGAATGTCGAAAATGGGGATGAATTTGAACGTTCTGTGCTCGGACCACAGATGGCAGCCCTGTGCAACAAGGTCGATGCTGATGGATTTGGGCTCTATTATCTCTTCAATGGATCCACTGGAACCCCTGCCACGGCACCAACTGACCTGGATTATTTCCTACAGGCCCAGGCGCAACTTGCTGAAAATTCGGCCCCTGTTGATGATCAGATTTTTGGATTTTTGGCACCCCGTACGCAAGCAGGCATGGTCCAGGGTTTAAAGGGATTGTTTCAGGACTCGACTGAAATTTCCAAGCAATACAAAAAAGGCGTGATGGGTACGGCGGCAGGAATGAATTTTCTCATGTCTCAGAATGTGAAACAGCACACCACTGGCACATGGACAGGCACCCCCGTGATCAATGACCCCGGTGCTGCCCTGGTCAGTGGTGCCACCACGATTCCCGTTGATGGATTCGGCGGCGCGACTGACAGTTTCAAAAAGGGCGATGTGATCACTGTCGCGGGTGTATTTGCAGTCAATCCAGTGTCCAAGGAAAACACCGGGCAGTTGCTACAATTGGTGGTAACTGCCGACTATGCCGCATCTGGTAGTGCCATGGCAGCATTACCTATCAGCCCCGCTATCGTCACGAGTGGTGCAACGCAAAACGCTACTGCACTACCGCTTGATGGTGCGGTTGTGAAAATTTTCGGGCATGCAACGACCTACACGCAAAAAGTTTCTCCCGCCAATCTGATTTTGCACCGTGACGCGCTGGGTTTTGCCGCCGTGGATCTCCCTCTCCTGGATCCCTCTCGGCAACATCGTGTCAGGGATAACGATCTGGGTATATCGATTCGCGTGACGGAATGGTTGGATGGTATTAATGATGACCTGCTGATCCGTTTAGACATCATGTACGGGTGGGGAATGTTACGTCAGGGATTCGGCGTACGGGTTCAAGGTTAACGCGTAATCATCCATTCATTAATTTTGAGGAGATCCAAAAATGACCAGTACTCCCTATGCAACCAGTAATACCCTGGACCAATACAAGGGTTTTTACGGCACTACACCGATCGTGCAGCCATCCGGCGCGGCTCAGGCTGCAACGACTGCCACCATGGTTACAGCTCTGGCTACCACGGTTTTTTCAGAGGCAAAAACAGGTATGTGGGCTTTTAGCTCGTCAACTGTAGCCAAATTGTACCGCACACGCATTAACCAAGCCGTGGTTGATGTCGTTGCATTGGCCACGGAATGCAACGCTATCAGGACAGCACTTGTAAACCTTGGTTTGATTAAAGGTAGTGCATAGTATGGCTCAGATTATCAATGTGACAGTGTGCCAGGGTGAGCAGCACGTTTTTTTGGCCACCCCTAGCCTGGATGGCAAGGTATGCCAAGCGTATGCCGCATCCCTTGCTGCAAGCATCGCGGCGTTAAAAGGTGCGGGCATAGGAGTGACATACTGCTCGCAGGGTGGTAACTGTCACGTTGATGATTCCAGAAATGGCCTAATAAGAGAATTTATGATGTCAGATTGCACTGATCTTATATTCCTAGACGCAGATATTGGCTGGAAGGCGGAGGATTTATTGATCCTCTGTCGGCATGACGTTGCACTTGTCGGGGGCGTTTATCCCAAAAAAACAGATGATATTGAATACCCTGTGCATGTAATCCCTGGCACGGTATTGCAGGCGGATGAAGCGGGATTGGTTGAGGTCTATGCTCTCCCAACGGGTTTTTTGCGTATCAGGCGAGATGTGATTGATACGCTCTATCAGACGCACGGCCAGAGGCGTTACCGTGGCCAAGGGCAGGCGGAGGGTGAGCCGCCGTATGTGATTTTATTCGAGAGAACGTATGAAAATGGGCATCGCTGGTCAGGGGATTACGCATTCTGCCGAAAATGGGCGGAAACAGGAGGGAAACTGTATTGTGACCCCCGATTCTATTTTTTGCATGAGGGCACCAAAGAATGGTCTGGATCTCTAGGAGAGCACTGGAGAAATAAACATGGAATAACGCGAGAAATAAAACAGGGTAAATTTGACGAGGCTGTAAAGGCGATAAGAAACAAAACGGAAACAATAGAAAATTTAATAGATTTGGTAGATGGTTGGAAAAACGAATGGAGTATCCAGCCAGAAATGATTGATGCAATTATCCAATTATCCCGAGAGGCCAAAGGGCCAATTTTGGAATGCGGATCTGGATTATCTACCCTGATTCTTGGTTTGACCACGAAACAGAATGTTATCACCCTGGAAAGTTCCCCTATTTGGGCTACTCACACCAAAGCCATGTTGGATAAATATTTCGCCTATGACGTGGATTTTCGGTGCCTACCCTTGCAAGATTATGGTGATTTTGAATGGTATTCCATCTGTAATAATTTACCTGATTTTTCGCTCGTTATTTGCGACGGTCCCCCAAGATCCTCAAAAGGTGCAAGATCTGGATTGAAAAAAGTCTATCCTTTTATAAAGAATGCAATCATTGTATTAGATGACCCCACGGTAGAAATGATTGATGATTTATACAAATCATTAAATATGGAATTTACCATATTCGGTAAAACAAAACCTTATGCGATAGGGAGAAAAATGCAATGACTTTTAACCGTTGCTGGCTACACAATGGATTTTCGGATTCCAAAATCATGGAATCCCAGAAAGAATTTGAGATTCATTGGGCTTGCGGTTGGCGTCATTCCCCTGCCGACATCGAAATCAAACCCGACAATTTTGAGGATGTTGATACGCTTGCCTCGGAAAATTGCGGCTTGGAAACAAACGAAGGAACCGAAGGTTTGGACCCTTGCCCTTGGTCAGAAATACAGGCACATGACACGGTAAAAAGACCGCGCGGGCGGCCAAGGAAGGTAATGTAATGGCTACCGTAAGAGATATTATTTCGGCCAGTTTGCGTATGATAGGAGTATTGGATCCAGTAGAAGCCCTGAGCCCCGAACAAGGCGCTGTGGGGCTATTGGCGTTCAATTCTCTGGTGGATTCCTGGAATACCGACAGTTTGGCTATTTTTACGATAAATCGTTCTGTTTTCCCGTTAACGATAGGGCAGCAGGTTTACACGCTCGGCATCGGCGGTAATTTCAATATGGTCCGGCCCACCTGGATTGAAAATGCAAGTGTATTGCTCACCGCTGTCACTCCCCAGGTCGAATTGCCTATCAAAATCGATCAGGATGAAGATTGGCAACGCATCAACGTCAAGGCCGTAACAAGTTCATTCCCAACAGAAGTTTATCCTGATGGGAGCTTCCCTTTGAGCAACCTGTATTTCTGGCCCGTCCCTATGGCCGTTTGCAGTTTTGTGCTGTATAGCCCCGATACCATTTCGGCATTTTCAGATTTGAATGCCCAAGTGGCATTTCCCCCTGGATATGAGCGGGCATTTAAATTCAATTTGGCTGTGGAGATCGCTCCAGAATTTGGGATAAGTTCCCCGCCGGACGTGAAAATGATTGCCGCATCAAGCCTGGATGCTATCCAGAAATTAAACTGGACGCCTAGAGAAATGGATATGGATCCAATGTTCAGGAATAAAAACGGCTCTTCTGTTGGTGTGCGCTCTCGCGGCGCTGTGGTCGATCCATAATAAGGAGAAAAAATGGCCAAAGAAATAGGCATCCCCAAAAAAGCATCCAAAAAGGCAAAGGCTATGGATGAAAAAATGGATAAAGCCAAGGGAATTAAAGAAGGATCGCCTGCTGATCTTAAATCAGATAAGGCAGTTATGGCTAAATATCCAATCAAGAAAAAAAAGTAGATCCAAATGCCACGTATCCCATTCATTGGCAGCGCTTACACACTCCGCACGATACGCGCGGATTGCCAGAACTGCATCAATTATTTCCCCGAAATAATAGAGAGCGGCGCGGGTGCCAACAACGAAGGGGGTGTACTCCTGCAGGTGCCGGGCCTGCGTCGGTTAGCCACAATTGGCACGGGACCGATACGCGGGGTCTATTTCACATCCTCGGGGCATTTAGCGGTTGTGTCCGGCGCAAAATTATATGCAGTGTCCGCCGCCTGGGTGGCGACGGAAGTGGGTACGCTCCGTTCAACCTATGGGCGTGTTGAGATGGCTGATAATGGGGTTCAGATAATTCTTGTTGATGGGGATTTCGGCTATATTTCCAGCATGGTTACAGGCGGTCTTGTCCAGATTAATCAATCAGATCTACCAGCTTGCAATAGGGTTACATTCCAAGATGGGTATTTTATTGTGGAATCAAAAAATACTAATCAATTTGCAATATCGGCTCTTTACGACGGCATGAGCTGGAACGCGTTGGATTTTGGGGTAGCGGAGGGGTTGCCTGATAATGTGGTCGCGGTGGTTTCCAATCAAAGACAATTATGGGTAGCGGGCTCAAAATCCATGGAAGTCTATTGGAATAGCGGGGATGAATTCCCGTTTTCCAGGATTGACGGCTCTTTTCAGGAATTTGGCTGCGCCGCGCCACACAGCATGCAAAAAGTGGCAGGTAGCGTGATGTGGTTGACAGACAGTTTACACGTGGTGTTTGCGGACGGATACAAGCCTGTCAGGGTATCCAATCACGCGGTAGAGCTGGCCATTCGTGCTGCAGGGGATGTCTCAGGTGCAACGGCCTATAGTTACAAGCAAGATGGGCACATTTTTTATTGCCTGAAATTGCCAGGCGCTAATTCAACTTGGGTATATGATTTTTTCACCAAAAATTGGCACGAGCGGGCCGAATGGATTGCGGGCGCATGGGCCAAGAGCCGGGTAGATTGCTGCTGTGATGCCTACGGCGAAATCGTAGTGGGAGATTCTACCGATGGACGCATCTATGCCTACGATTTTGAAATGTGCTCCAATGATGGCGATGTGCTGGCCAGAGAGCGCACAGCGTCGCATGTCGCAAATGATTTAAAACGCATGATCGTGCAAAAATTCCAACTGGATATTGATGGCGGCCACGGGCTCATCACTGGCCAGGGGTCAATACCGCAGGTGATGTTGCAGTGTTCCAAGGATGGAGGGTACACGTTTGGCAATGAGCATTGGCAGCCAATAGGCGCTATCGGAAATTACCGTGCTCGGGCAATATTTCGGCAATTGGGACAGGCGCGGGATTGGGTGTTTCGCATCCGGGTGACGGATCCGGTAAAAGCCAATCTGTTGGGCGCGGACATCGACGCAATCCCTGGTGTGAACTGATGGAAAAAATGGTTCCCACCACCGGCCCGTGGGGCGTTATTTCAACGGATGGCGGGCTATCCGAAGCCAGCACGCAGATAAAGAAAGAGCAGCAGGCAGTTGAAATCAGTGCGCAAAATGTGAACCAATTGCAACCACCCCCATTGATCAGTCCGCCGTTGGAGGGGACAGAATCAAGATTTTCCAAAGCTTGGGAGCTGTGGTTTCAGCAGTTATGGAAAAACCGATTGGGGGGTGCCATCGCCCCCACCCCTGAAGATACTCAAGTTTACGATTTAATGAATACTACCGCAACTTTTAGCAAATATAATGAATTAATCGAATCTTTGGAAACGCTATTGCAGTTTAGAATTGATAATCCAATTATATTTAATGAATTTGCTGAAATTATACTACAGTTTAAAAATTGTGATAAATCGGTTATCGATGACAACTTTCAGACTTTGGATGCATTCCGGGCCTTGGCAACGCATGCACACCCGGTAAACCAAATTTCAGATTCAACAACGGTGGGGCAAAACCTTGTTACTGCGCCCAATCCAAGCGCAATCCGGTTTTTCAGAATCAACGCGGACAATACAATATCTGAGTTGTCTGATGTAGATTTCCGCACTGCGATCGGTGCCGGGGTTTCCAACCTGGTTATCGGGATAACAGCAGGAACGGCATGCGAAGGGAACGACGCGCGGCTCTCCGATGCCCGGACACCGACGGCGCATCCCCTGGATGGGGCACTGCACACGATCACCGGGAAAACGGCCGGCCATTTCCTGAAAGCGTTGAGTGCTACAACATTCGGTTTTGCGGCACACGGGCTGACGGCTGGGGATGTAGGATCCCAACCTTCTGATGCAACTCTGACCGCTCTGGCGGCGCTGAATGCAACGCCTGGAATCCTGGCGCAAACGGCGGCGGATACCTTCGATAAGATCGCCCTCAATTATTCGGCTGGTGTGGTATCCATGCCAACCATTACAGATAACCATGATGGGACTATAACAGTATCCAATGACGGTATTTTCAATCTTTATGATTCATCTACGCTGCCATCTTTTTTGAGAACGTATGCAATTAATGGCGGTTTGTTTACACTGACAGATGGAACAATTACATTTTTATACGCTAGTTACAATTCAGGAACACCTGTTATTGGAGTAACAACAGCTAGAGATTTTATTGTCAATAATCATTTAATGACAATAATACCTATAGCAACATATTTAAGAATAGGTAATGATATAAGTTTTTTAGATTGGGATCATCTGGGAATTGGATTAGCAGAAAAGCGCTTAAACAAAGGATTTGATACAGAAGGAAGGTTTCAAAAATCTCTTTCTGTCGGAGGATTTGCAACAACCGATACTGGATCCAACCATTTTTCGGTTGGTAGTGGAAGGTTATGGACAGTAAGCAAGTATCTTGATCTAGATGCGGTTGTATCTCAAACAGATACCGTTATGTTACATTATAAAGATAGCGGTGGTGTATGGCAAAAAACAGCAGTGACAGGGTTTAATGTAACGCAGTATCAAACACCAACAGGATTGGCCACGCTGACGGCAAATAGGTATGCCGTTAATTGGATATGGAGAAAGGTCGCAACGGATAGAATAGCATGCATTTTATTGGGTGAAGGTGATTACAAATTAATCGATGCACAGAGCAGTAAAAAGCCTAATATACCTACAGAAATAAGCGCCTTGGGATATTTGGTTTCTAGAATTATCGTTGAAAAAAACGCTGCTAATGCGACACAAATTGATGATTATACGTTTACGCAGCCTACACCATCAGGAACAATTATTCATAACGATACATCGTCAAGAAACGCTGTCGATACTCATCCAGCTTCATCTATCACTAATACGCCCTATGGAACGGTCGCAGGCGTGACTGTTCAGGCAGCCCTCAACGAGCATGAGGATGATTTGGCGGCCATCCGCCAAGCTTTCACGGATACCCATTTTACCAGTGGTTTCTTGAGTCGGACAGACAACACGCTATCTTTGTCCACTCGTACGTTGACTATTGCGCCCACGGGGGCCAATTTTGTCATCTATTTGGATGGTGTCAAAATTATTAAAACCGGCGGGGCGAGCTGTTCCACCACGATTCCCGCCACGGTTGGCCTTCACTACATCTATTTTGATGCGACTGGCACACTCAAGAATTCCATGAGCGCCTGGGAAATCATCGCAGGTTTGGCACCCGTGGCAACGATCTACTGGAATGGCGCGGCAGGTGCTGTAGCGGACGAACGGCATGGAGCACAACGTAATCTGTCTTGGCATCAATGGGCACACGATACCATCTCTACTAGATACGAAAGTGGGCTGATCCAAACATTTCCGACTGGCGCACAGTCCAAAATTCAGATTGAATCTGGATATATCCACGATGAAGACATCGATTTTCTGATCGCACAACAGAAGCTATGTCGAAATTGGTACGAAACGGCAGCATCAACCTATACCTGGGCAAATGGCGTGGATAACGCCGGGAATGACCGTCCTTACCTTTGGAACGCAGGAACAAGCCGTGTGCAGTATCCAAAGTCGGACGCGGCCTATGCGCTGACCGATGCCGGGGCAAATGAATATGTGGTGGTTTGGGCCTATGCTTCGACCGACGTCGACCGGCCTATCTATATTTTGACTGCTTCAAAGACGTCTGCTTTTAATAACATCGCGGCGGCGCGGGCGGCGGCGGCACCGTCTACGATAGGGTTTCTGACGCCTGAGATGAAATTGATCTACCGTTGGATTTTCAAGGGGGATGGCACTTTCCAGGAGTCAACCGACTATCGAACCTCTTCGTCTTTACCGGGCGGTGGCACCACGGCAGTCAACGCGCTGAACGTGAGCTATACACCCACGGGGAATATTGCCGCAACCAATACCCAGAATGCCATTGATGAGCTGGACACCGAAAAAGCGGCGGTGAATGCCGCGACGACTGGCAGTGCGGGGAGTTTAAAATCCACCGCCACCACCGGCCTGATGACGATTACCGGGCCAGGGACGGGCGCTACGCGAGTGAAAACTGTCCGAGATGCGGATGATACGGTTTTGGAACTGGGCGGATCCTACACGCCAACAGGAACCTGGGTCTGGACTTCTGCCACTGCGACGTGGCCAACGTTTAACCAAAATACAACAGGGAGCGCCGCGCTTGTCGTGGTTGCTGATACCGCTGCCAGTGCTTGTTACGTCGCGTTATTTGAAAGTGCTACCGGTAGTATTGCGCCGAAAACTGATGCAAATATAAAATATGATGCTTCGTCGGGATTGATGACGGTTGCTTACCTGCAGGTAAATGCTAATGCAAAGGTATCAAACGCTTTACTATCTGCTGTTAATAGTGGTAACGATTTTGAATTTGGTCATTCAAATGCATCTGGATATCGTAGCGTTTTGGGCGCTGAGGCCGGATCTGGAAAGACATTTATAGGATTGCATTGTGAAGCTGGAACTACCAGCAATACGTATAGAACTAGGGGTATAATAGGTAACGTAATCAGACCTGATTTAGCAGGCGGTATATCTTTTGATAAAGCTGCGACTGCAAGCGCTGATAATCAGGCATTAACCAATTTATTCTTTATTGACACAAATGGTGATCTGTATTTAAGAGGGAGTAAGATAAATACTTCTTCCTATTCATTAATGTTTTTCGCTTCAAAAGCAGGGATAGCAGACAATACTGATACAGCATTATTCACAATCACGACGACAAATGAAACCGGGGACGTTGATGGTGGGGCTTACACCTGTAAAATAAAGCTTTTAATTGCTCATGCTGCAACGGCTGGTGCATCTGCCGAAGCGGTAGTTTACGGAGAATATGTGTTTTCAAGAGTTATGGTTGGGGCTGGAACGGGGCAAAATAGCGCTGTTGCAGTGCTTTACCAGAGCGCTTCTAATGCTAGCTCGGCAGGTACTAGAGATATTGGGACAATAACGGTATCTGTATCTGAAACCAGTGAATACGTTCAATCTGTGAATATTCAGGTGGATTTAACTGGATCTTCAGTTTATCAAGCCGAAGTAGTATCAACAGTAGAGTTAAACTGGTATGGATTTACACACGCGCCAACAATTGCATCAGCATAGGTGATAAAATGACTGTAAGGGCAAAAAATCTAGTGCCGAGCGCTCAATTAACCGGCAGTGCTGCTACTTATTACACTACCCCTGCCGTCACCCGTGCATTGATTCAAAAGGCGACTGTTACCAATGTGGATACCGTTGCCAGGACCGTAACGGTACATCTGGTGCCCTCCGCTGGGTCAGCCAGTGATACCAATGCTATCGTAAAAGCGCTGCCAGTCGCGGCGGGCACTACCTTGGAATTGTTTGACCTTTGCGGGCATGTATTAGAGCCGGGTGGATTCATCCAAGCACTGGCATCTGCGGCAGCCGTATTGGGGTTGAGGATTTCGGGGGTAGAAATTGTATGATCACCAACAAAATCAGTGAATCGGGATTCGGCGTGAAAGATCGCTCTAAGGAAGAAATCCAAGCAGCAATTTTGCAGGCCGAAATATTTTTTGCTTCACAGCCAATTGAAAATCATATCCAAATAGAGGCAAAACATTATTTTGTAAACGGCCTTTACATAAGGGAAATTTTTTTACCAAAGGATAGCTTTAATACTGGTAAATACCACATACAGGAAGATATTTTGATCATCGCCAGGGGTAAAGTGACTTTTTTTACAGAACACGGCCAAAGAACGTTGGAAGGGCCTTGTGTCACCAAAGTGCATGCCAATACAAAACCGTGTGTTTTCGCCCATGAGGACACCGTCATGATCTCTGCGCATGCAAATCCTGATAATACACAGGATATTGATTTGATCGAATCGAGAATTATTGTGCCAAACGAATTAGCGGATAGATCTTCGGAGGTGATCAGATGACATGGGTTGCTGTAGCGGTCGTTGGTGGATCAATTATCGGAGGTTTGATCAATAAATCCGCTTCGGATAGAGCATCCGATGCCCAATCCGAAGCAGCACGACGAGCCAATGAAACACAATTGGCCATGTACAATCAAAATCGTGCAGATACGGAACCCTGGCGAAAGGCCGGGGGCGGGGCTGTTGGCCAAATGTCCATGCTGACTGGTCCAGGCGGTGAATTTAATCGTAGTTTCAGCATGGCTGATTATCAGCAGGATCCAGGCTATGCATTCCGCCTGTCGGAGGGTCAAAAAGCCCTGGAACGCTCGGCGTCTGCACGGGGTAATTTGCTGGGTGGTGCTGGATTGCGGGCAATTGATCGCTATGGGCAGGATTACGCATCCAATGAATACCAAAATGCCTACAACCGATGGCAGCAGCAACGGACACAGCAATTCAACCAGTTGGCTTCTCTTGCCGGGCTAGGACAGACGTCGACAGGGCAATTAGGGCAGGCAGGCAGCAATACCGCCAATCAGATCGGCGGGAACATGATGAACCTGGGAGCGGGGGAGAGTGCCAGGGCGTTAGCTCAGGGAAATAATTGGTCAGGTGCGATCAATAACGGTGTAAACAATTGGCTTAACTATAAATATATGAACAATAATAATAACGATAATTGGGGCGGGGGCGGCGGTGGTGCTGGAGACAACTATCAGGATTGGGGAGAATAATCATGGTGGATTTTGCCAGCGTTTACAATTTGGCCAATAAACCAACGACTGAACTGCAAAATCCTATGGATATTGCAATAAAAGGTCAGCATTTACAACAAATGAGCCTTGCAAATGCCATGGCACAACAGCAGCAGAACGACGATCAGACGGCGCGGGGATTGGCTGCCAGCGGGCAATATCAAAGCCCAGAAGACCTGGCTAAAGCCATGGAAGGCCAGGGGCTCATTAAGCAATCCCAGGCGATCCGGCAACAGCAGATTGACCAGCAGAAAAAGATCGCCGATATCCGGGAGACTCTATCCAAGGCAGACGAACACACCCGAAAGCTGATTGATTGGGGATCAGGGAAAATGTATGCCTTTGCCTCGGATGAGACAATCAAACCAGACACCTGGAATAAGGGGTTGGACATCCTGCAGGGTCAGATGTCCCAGATCAATCCGCGTTTTGCGGGGCAATTCGAGAAATACAAAGTCAGCGGGTCTGATCCTACAGAATTGACTGCCAAACGCCAATTGGCCATTTCCAACGCCTTGCCTGTCCAGGAAGCGATCAAGAGCCTAGGCACCAATGTGATGCAAGTAAATGGCAATCTGGTGCCGGTGCGCAAGGATGCGCTGGGCAATGCCAAGGCCGGGGAACCAATATATGAATCACCACAAGGGCAAACCGGGGCGCTATACAATTTTGCGGCCAGTGTGCCGGGCGGCCTGAATGAAGATCAGACTGTAAATCTGCAGAATCCCCATGTGGCCGCGCATTTGCGAAAAATGAATTACATCGCGCCACAGATAGGCGGAAATCTCCAGGGATTGGGTAGTGTGGCAGGAATAGCACAAACGGGGGATTCTAAAGCGGCGCTTGAAGGTGTGCCAGAAAATATCCGGCCATTGGTTCAGGCAATCGGCACGTACCGGATGAAATCAACACAATTGTCGCCACGTCAAAAAAACGAGGTGATGGGTTATGTTGCTGCAGTTTTTCCGAACTATAGCCATGATGACGCAGAATCTAATACCAAATTTATTAAGGATTTAGCATCTACAAGCGCTTCTTCTGCTGGCGGTACGGTCGCCGCGTCCGAACGGTTGCTTGGCCATGTGGGCGAATTGGCGGATTTGACGGACAAACTCCCTAATAGCTCGTTGGGAAAATTGGGAAATATCGCCGCCGGGACGGCCGCAACGACATTTGGAACAGAAAGCTCTGGCACGATCAAAGCTTTTGAGCTGACCAAAGGCAAGGTAATTGCCGAGCTGAATAAACTGGCCAATGGTGGTGTTCCTCACGCAGAGGAGATGGTTAGGGATGTGAAGCAATTGGAATATTCTGACCCACCTGCTACCAAATATGAGGTGATGAAAGCGGCTGTAAATTTGGGGCTGGAACAAACGCACGCCGTGGAAGCGCGGCGAAACAACATACTCGGTCAATATGCACCAAAGACATCGCTACTTTCAACTCGTGCCCAAAATACCGTCAATCGAATTTATGACAAATTGGGTGAAAAAGCCAATCTTGAACCCGCCACAACCGGCGGTTATACCACCACGGCCATAACCAATCAGAACAAGGCGACCCTGGACGCCGCCACAGCGGCAAAAGTGCAGGCGTTGCGGTCCAAGGGCGTATCAGAGGCGGATATTCAAGCGGCCTTGCAGGCCAGGGGGCAATGATGGCCGAAACCGACCCCTTAGATGCCTTGATGGCCAAGCATGGGCTACAACAATCCCCTGGTGGAGTCGATCAGTCGCCTAGCCCCCCACCTGACCCCTTGGATGCGCTGATGGCCAAACATGGGTTATCGGCACCATCACAGAGCACGCCACAAACTACCGCGTGGCAGGATACCCCCCACGGGTTTAAGGTTCGGCCTATCGATCTTGGAAACGGGGTACAGACAGTGCAGCGCGAAGATGGGGCCGCGTATTTCGGCCCGGAACAAGGCAACAAAGGAATCCCTGGTTGGTTTGACGCCAAAGGCACGCGCTTAGGGTCTGTGCCGGGTGCCAAACCGGACGAATTGCCGGCGCAATCTGCCTTAAAAACTTTGCTATTCAATCCAATCACGCAGGGTGCTACGGATATACTGGGCAAAGGCATGCAATATGCCGCTAATGCCATCCCTGGAGTGCCAGAAACCGCCCGGCAATGGGTGAACAATTCGATTCGAGGTAGAGAACAGGAATACGAAGAATTGCCGATGAACCAAACGCCTGTGGCGGGTCTGACGCGTGGCTTGGTGATGGCTGCCACGGTACCTGGAAGTGCGGGCACATCTTTGGCAGCTCGAACGATACCCCAAGCTATCGGTGCCGGTGCGAAAGTCGGAGCTGGCTATGGTCTGGCCACTCCTACGGTAATGCCTGAAGGTGCCACAGTGGAAGATTTCGCCAAGGCTCAGGCTAAACAGGCGGGCCTTGGCGCTGCGACGGGCGCGATCATGCAGCCCGCCCTGGAAAAAGTACTGGTGCCACTGGGTGGGGCCATTGGGCGCGGTGCGGGCTGGATTAAGAGCAAACTGCCACCAGCCATGCAAGAGCTGCAGGACATCTCGGAAAAGTGGAAAATCAATCCAACGGCAGCAACATTTAACCGCAATTTGGCCAAAAAAGAAGATGCTCTCGCCAATATCCCCTATTCCGGCATGACGGAGGCACAAATCTCAGCCAGGGCCGAAGCCGACGCTGCGGCACAACGCCTTGTAGACCAGTTGAAAGCCGAGGTTAAAGGTGCTGGCACACCCAGTGAAATAGCCATGAAATCAGGCCGGGAAAACCAGGCGGCAAACAACGCCATTGGTCACCAAATCTATGACGCCGAGGCTAAACAGGCGGGCAATGCCGAAGTACCGAAAAACAATATCATTAATGCGATAAACGAGGAACTGAAAGCCAATAAATTGACATCCAAACCGGATAAAGGCTTGGAATCTGATTTTGGAACCCGTTTACGGCGATTACAACAGACGCCGCAAGAAGCCCTGAACGCGGGAGAACAGCCAATGGATGCCTCTTGGCAAGGCATGACTCAGCTCAAATCTGAATTTTGGAAAGAAGCCCACAAATATGAAAAAGGCACGCCGGAATATGCCAGGTATATGAAGCTATCCGATGCCGTGATTAAGGATCAAGACGCTTTCGCTGCAAATTCTGGCGATCCTGCCTTACAGGGAGTGCATGATGTCGCGCGTCAGTGGTGGCGGACCAAGGTCAAGAATTATTCTCCTGACTCTTTTGAATACAGCAATTGGGCAAAAAACCTTAGCGGTAAAGACTTAGATCCTGAGAAAGTGCAGGATTTTTTCGTTAAGGCTGGACAAGACGGAAAAGCCAAGTATTTTTACAACGGCCTCGATGAAAACGGGCGGGCTGCTGTGCGGGCCGGGATCGTCGATGATGCCTATCAATATGCCACGGGCGGCGAAAACAAGACGTTCAGCCCCGCCATGTTTGCCACCTATTTGGAAAAAAGACAGGAATCCACGAAGGTTTTTTTCCGGGGCGCAGACAAGTTGGAAATCGAAGGCTTTAAAAATTTAATGCGGGCGATGGAGGATGTTGGTGGCGCAGGGAAAAAAGTTTTCACGGGGAAAGCCAACGCGCCGATTTTATGGGCGGGGGCTCAGGGCGCTGGGCTGTTGGCGGCAGGTCACAGCGTTTTGACGGGGAATATTCCCGGCGCGGCGCTTGGTCTGGCGGAGGTAACAGCCCCTACGATTATTGGTAAGGCTGGAACGGCGCTTCTTACCACGCCCGCCGGAAAAAGGATGTTATTGGCGGCGTCTGATCTGGATCCGGGGGGCGAAGCCATGAAAACATTACTGCAGAATCAACTGCCAAAGGTCCTTGCTGCCAGTGCCGCACGTGAAAATACCCAAAAAGAAAAGAAGCCTTCCACCCCTAAACCTGAATAATTACAGAGGTTAAAACATGGCCGCGACATTACCACAAATGATCAGGTTTCAGCCTCTATTCGGCGGGGTTTGTATTCCAGGTGGGAAGGTTTATTTTTACGTTGCTGGAACCTCAACTCCTTTACCTGTATATGCTTCCGATGGCACAACTCCACTTACCAGCCCCGTGATTTTGGATGCAAATGGTTCAGCAGATTTTAGATTAGGATCAGGTCTATCATATAAAATTAACGTGCTGAATTCATCTGATGTACAGATGTCAGGATGGCCAGTTGATAACGTCCAAGCTCTAGATTTTTATTCAATTACTGTTCAGACTACAGTGTTTACTGATTTGGCGTCATATTCTAATGTCGCAAAAGGTGATGCCTTGGTTGGGGTATTGGCCCCCTATACCGGGGCGATTCCCAGAACTCAGCATCAAATCAATGCAGAATTTTTGAGTCTTAAATCATTTGGAGCTGTTGGTAATGGCATTGCTGACGATTATGCAGCTATTCAGTCTGCTATAGATGCTTATGGTTTCATATATATGCCTCCAGGCACTTATTATATAAGCCATGGGTTGATTGCGCATAGATCAATCAGAATATTGGCAGGTGGGCAATCTGCCGAAGCGGCGATAGTGAGAAACTACAGCGGTTCAGGGCCTACAGATGGAATGTTAGTTTTACCTCCTGACAGTGTTGGATCCTATATAGATGGGGTTAATTTTTACACCTTATCAGGTCAGACAGGAGGGTCAATAATTTACGGTTACGCAACCGTATCAGCAAGTAATGGTTTAACCACATTTAATAACTGTAGATTTGGTACTACAGGGACGGATACCCATGATTACACAATTTTTATTGATGGAACAGCTAAAAATACAGGTGCTATAGGTTTTAGGCTTATTTCCTTTACTAATTGTTCAATTTTTGGCGCTCGTGTGGCTACGATAGAATTTCGTGGAGTTGTCCATTTTAATGTGTCTGGTGGTCAGGTTCCGGCGGCGGGTGGGACTGGATCTATTATTCGATTCACTGGTGTTTCTGGGGTTGAAACCCAAAACGGAATTTTTAACCCAGGTGATACAAATTGTGATATTTATTTTGATTATGCTCAATATATAATTTGTGATAGCAGCATTATGGGACAAATATATAATACTGTAAATTCTTTATATAATATAGTAAGAGGTCATTCAGCTTTTGGGTGTCAAAATAACTGGATTAATTCAAGGTTTGACTGCACAAACCCATGTGGAGCACACGCATTCCCTGGTGGTAATTTGGAAAATGTCACGGGTGATGGAACGGAATATTTCCCAGTTTTTAATGGTCAATTGTTTGATTTAGATATATCTTATAATACTACAACAGGTAGACTTACTTCCAAACAACCTGGTATTTATTTAATTCATTTCTGCTGTATGTGCAACGGAATTCTTTCAACGCATACAAAATACGATTTATTTATTTATAGGTATTCATCGGCTAACGTTTTATTACAGACCTACAAAAAGACAGGCAATGCCTATATGTTGGGAAACAGCGATACTCAAGCCTCTATAGAGTTTGAGACTACACTGCAAATGGATGCAGGTGATTATCTTAGACCTTCAATTACTGTTTATAACGGCACTTTAGTGATTGATATATATGCCACTTCATTACGACAGTCGTTTTTCCAGGCGACGAAAATCAGATAGATAGGAGACCTGCACATTTTTTAGTGCAGTGATCGATGCGCTTTTTTCTGTAGCGAAACGGCGTGGAACATTGCAAAAATGCATGTAAATTGTGGAAAACTCAGCGGATACTGTTTACTTGACTCAGGAGGCACTTGCAGCCTCCTGACAGTTGCGAGCTTGTCCAGAATCCGACACACTGAAAAAGCCGGTTCGGCATCGTGCCGGATCTGGCAACCAAATGCCACACAAGACGCGAGGGGCATCCTTTTGGATGCCCTTTGTGTAAAATGGAATTGCCGATCCTGCATCGTGTGGGTTCGGTGACTTTTTATTCTGGTAAAAGTTTGCAAAGGGCCTCTTTCGAGGCCCTTTGCGTTTGCTCATGCTTGTCGATGCATTGCCATGGATCGAGGCAATCTTGCAGATTTTAGAATACCAAAAAACAACCGCGCTGCGAATCTCCCGAAGGGGTCAAATGGGGATTCAAGTGACGCGCTGCGTCACTTTTTGGTGCACCATGTGACGCTGTGCGTCACTTATGCATTTTACTAATGGTGGTTGGATCATCATAAATTTTACTTATGGGTGAGTTTCCCTTATTTCTCTAGGCAAAAAAAAACTGCCCGAGGGCAGTGGATTTGTGGTTGCACTTTCGGGGCAGGCGATCAGACTCGAGAGATGTTTCTTTGTCCTTCGCCAAAAACTTCGGAAGCTTCGACGTTCTACCATCGAAGCTTCCATTTCTTTAAGGCATACCATACATGCCCCAACAAATAGCTTCCCTCAATCTTCCTTTTGTTACAACAGTAAATTTTAACCCATATGACAAAAATAGTCATAGACCTGCGCAATACAGCAAGAAAAAGAAAGATTACAATTTAAAAATAAGTGAAATATTAAAATATAGTGGATTATCTCCTTCTCTGTGTAATGCCATTCGTAAATGGGCAGATCGGCGCGATGCCTGCGGAATCAATCTATGGATGGGTGTTCACCAAATTGCAGAACTCGGTGAATGCACTGTCGGGACGATATACCGACAATTAGCCAACGCCGTCTGTCTGGGTATTCTCGTGCTCGTCCGAAAAGGGTCTAGAGGACGTCGGAGGGAATCAGAATATGCGCTCGGATCGGTCATACCCTGCTGGGAAGAATTCCTTGATATCAAAGGGCGTAAAGGTGCAAGATTGCACAACTCCTTAGTTCTTTCAGAACTAAAAGAAAGGGAACCCTACCCTTCCTTGGCTGACCCCCTAGACCAACCTGAACCACCCACCACCCCGCAACCAACCCCACCGGCAGAGCCGAGGGCTGATGAAAATGTAAAAATTGAAAACAAAGAAGAAAAGAAAAAAGAGCCGGCAATAAAGCCAGCAGCAAAACCGAAGCAGCAGCCACTCAGCCAGGAAGCCAGAGATCTTTCGCGGCTGATCATGGAAAACGGCACATCTCGCCCTGGGGCCTTCGGAGCGGTGAAGCTGGCAGAAACCCAAGGGCGAATCAAGGAAGTGATCAAGGCGGTCCACCTAGCAATCACGTGGCTACCAAAATCAAAAATCAAGAATCACGGTGCCTACCTTCAAAAGCTCGTGGCGAATCCAGAAAACATCAAGCTTTTCTACCGCTATCTCGACAAGCCAAAAAAGAAAATTCTTTTGGTAGACAAGGCTTCTGAGGCATTGGCTAAACGTGAAGCGGAAGAAAGAATCAGACTACAAGATCCTCTCGAATGGTATGCTCAACTTATGGGCGTTAAACTTACCTGGGAGAATAGAGACGAAATAGAGCTAGATCACAAAAAATCACTAGAGCGTTTTCTACAAATGGAACAAGAACTTCTCCGCAAAACCGAAGCAAAAAAGATACAATTGGATAGAGGTGAATAATGGAACCTATCCGAGGTATACCGGGATGCCCGAAGTGTTACGGAAAAGGTGTAATCCTTCCAGATTGGAATGTTAGAGCTGTAGCTATTGTCTGCTCGTGTGCTGGCGGTACCATGCCAGAGCTAAAATTTAAAATTGACATAGATGATAATTTTAAATATTTAAGTATGGATAAGTTTATAAATTATTGGAATAACGTAGCAATAAAGGATGTATCAAAGAAAGATCTATTAATAGAATTAGAAACAATACAAGATACTATACCGGCTTTAGATCCCGTCAGAGATCTTGACAAAAAATTACAATATTTTAGGTTTTTAGAACGATGCCAAAATAAAAATGGTGCATGGGACTTAGACCTTCTGATTGAACCGGATGGTTTTAAGAATGCAAAACTTTGGGGCCAGGGAAAGATAAATAATCAAGATATTTTTGTTGTAATAGGTGATGTGGGAAAAGGAAAGACTAGTTTGTTGGCGGGTATGTTGAACGACAGATGTAAAGCTAAGGAGGTGAGTGGTAAATTTATTCGGTGTCGGGCGCTGAGCAATTTCATAAAATCGTCTATGTATTCCGGGGCCAAGTCTTATCAGAAATACACTGATACCATGGCAGAAATTATAAGTGTCCCTATTCTAGCTCTTGATGATATCGACTGTATCGACAATGATGAAAGGGTGGCCAAAGATATGATGATGATCCTTTCAGAACGTAAAAGCTTGCAAAGGCCAACCTTGTTATCAAGTTCTAAAATAATATTTTTTAGTTTGGATATTGATTCCCCATTGGCTAAGTCTAATGATAGAAGCATGTTTGATGCGATCAAAAACTCTCATAAAGTTGTTCTTGAAACATGGTTTTCAAGAAATAAAATTATATTGGGGTTGAAACCATGAACCAAGACTCAAAGAATCAACTGTGCAACATGGACAGGGACAATTTTGACCCTGAATTAGTCCTTAAAAATCTGGAAATAGGCATCTACCTTGAGAATGAAAACAATCTAAGACTCCTGGAAGAAGCCTGTTATGCACTGCTAAAAACTCGGCAGTGCATCCAATTGATAAAGGAGAAGATAGCCATTCTCCGCCAAGAATGCGAGCGTGATAAATGAAAAAACCAACTGATTTACAGCCCGGAGACTTTGCATTGTCTACCTTCGGCGGGCAGGTTAAAAAGGTGCGTATCGTGGCCAGGAAAGAAGCAGATGCCTTCAACGGTGTGAGATTCAGTGTAGAGCCCCAAATCGGGCGCGGCCCTCAATGGTTCGCTGCTGCTTGGTTCCGGCCTGTGGAGTAACGATGAACGATAATGAATATGCCGATTCATTGGATATAATAGAAGAAAACTATTTAAATGCTATTAAAAACATAACAGAAATAAACAGGATTAAAGTATCAAAATTAACTAATAGAATAACGGAACTTGAAAAGATTAATTATAGATTAATTGATGCATTAACCTTTATAGGGCATGACTTGACGTGTTATTCGTTGGAAGTTGCCACAAAAGCGGCAAGAAAAGTCTTGGAGGAAAAATGAATCTTGAAAGACTTCAAGACCTCGAAGGAAAAGCCACCACAACGCCATGGGAATCCTCCAATGTCAATATTCACGGCGGCAAGAATGGAGAATTCTATGTTGCTTCAACCGCGTGGGATTACGACCAGAATTTCATTGTAGGCATGCGCAATGCGGCACCTTTGCTTCTTGTCCTCTGGGATGCCTGCTTGCTGGCCAAGGCGTGTCACGGCAAGCTGCCAAATGAAATACAGGACGCGCTGGATAACCTGGATAACCTGGATAACCTCAAACCGTAATCGAAAGGATAACCGTGCCGGATGTCAACCGTGTACGATGTTCTTAATGTCTTTCTTCCAACCTTTCGATAACTAATTCATCATGGTCGTGCTATGATATTCAACCTCTTTAGCAAGGGAGCAAAAGATGAATATCCTTTAGAAATACCTACTAATGGAGGGCTTATGAACCAAAACAAGTTCTTCCCACCTTACGAATGGAAGCCCTCCGAAGAGAAAGACGTTTTAGACGGTGATGTAAAATTCATAATTGGTGGTATGTTTACCCGTGAAATCCATTTAAACTGCATTGATGACTGTATGTATATTGCAGACTTGATTGAAAACGCTTATAAAATGGGCTATATGAATGGGAAAGACAAGATACGCCATCAGATTGCTAATATACTCAGTCAAAAGGACTGACAACAAAAAACCTCACGGATTCGTGAGGTTCCCGTTGCACCCATGGGAAAAGGTTTACTTTAATTCGATTTGTCCGTTATCAATCCATTGATGCAACGCTGTTTTCTCGTATCGCCATGTCCCGCCGATTTTCAGGCATGGCGGGCCGGTCCCTTCCCTTCGCCAATTTGATACGGTATATTTACTGACACCGCACAACTTACCAACATCCGCCACGCTTAAGTATTCTCGTTCGTGACCCTCCATTAACCCTCCTTTTTGTCGTCTTTTGGTAGGAAGGTCTGAACCTCAGCTCCGAGATCTCGCAGGGTTCCCTTGTCGTCACCGTTTCCCCGCGTGGGTTTCCATTTCTTCTCAAATACCGGCCAGTGGTCAACTTGTCCGGCATCCTTGAACGCTACATAGGCTTGATCCATCAGGGTGTCAAACTCCTCCAGGGATTCGATGGGCCAGGAAACCCCGGAAACCTGAGATTCTTTTTTCTTTCTGATAGTGGGTAACGGCGCTTCTTCAATGATTTCTGATTCTATAATATCTTGAGTTTCTTCAGCGCTTTGTAATCCCATTAAAAGTTCTGGAGCATATATTTTTCCAAAAAACGACGCGGCACGGTATCTCAGCATGATTTCCGGCATCGTTTTCCATTTACTGCCTTTTTTTTGAATCCACCCTTCATCAACTGCCATCTGAATAGACACTTCGGGGCTTTCCAGGCGTTCACCCGTGGCTTTTTCGATTACCCAGGCGATGCAGGACCGATGCCGAATTTTCATACTGCCGGTTTTCTCAACGGGCATCTTCTTTCCTGCGTTGCGGGGGTTATCTATCCATTCCGTGTAGGTGTAAGGCGCTTCTTCCTCGGGACCCACTTCGGAAAAACTGAATCGGAGCGGGCTGAATTTCCCGCACTGATTGATAGACGCTATGATGTAAACACTTGACCAGCTTGGCCTCCCTTCGATGATATGGAGGTTTTGCATGATCATTAGTGGATCTGCATTCATCCGGCTAGCCATATTCAACGCAACAGCACAGTTTGCCAAACCGTTTGGGTTTTCGGTGACAGTGCCTTCCTTGTCTGCCGTAAATCTCCGGTAGGAGACAGGTACGAGGGTAGAACTGCTGAGAACATTGGACGCTCTTAAAAGTGCATCCATTCCTTCTTTAGTGTCAAATCCTAATCGGATTTCCTGATTTTCTCGCGTGTTAAGGGCGGTTTCGTCGGCCATTATCTGCCTCCAATGGATTGTTCTGCGTAGAATTCAACGCCTGGGATTGTCTGGGCACCCTTCGTTGTCCGGGCGGTGGAACCAAGAAGCTGTTCGTTGGGGAGCAGGTATTCCCTGGGCACCAGATTCAGGTCAACTATTCGGAATTTCCAGGTAGTTCGATAGCTCGTACCCGCTGCGGTGATTTTGGGCGCGGCGGCAGTCATCACGGCACGGGGCGCAAGCGCGGCTTCCCTCAATGCATCCTCGGCTGCCAGCTTGGCGGCTTCAGCGTCGGCTTCAGCCTGGGCGGCCTGCTGTTTCGCCACGAAGGCCGCAACGGGGTTTGCTTCGGCTTCCGCTTGGGCTATTCTCTGCGCAGCGGCTTCTTGCTCTTTTCGAGCGGCTTCCAGGCGGTCCATTTCCTCTTGGGCTTTGGCGCGGGCTTCCGCTTCAATCCTTTCGCGTTCTTTCCTTGCGGTGTCCTCCGCTTCCTTGCGTTGCCTGGCTTCCTCCTGCTTGTAGGCGAGCATGCCCTGCTCGTAAGGCTTCAAGGCTTCCTCTAAGGTATCTTTGATGCGTTTAAAATCAGCATTGATGAGTCTCAAAGTCTCATTTATCGGACCGGTGCGTTTGACCCGCTCGGCTTCGGTAATTTTGATCATGTTTTTTATCTGTGAGAAGTCAGCACTGGCTTTCACATAGTCTTCTGTTGTCCTGACTATTACCATTTTGGCCTTGGTTAATATGGTTTTGGCTTCAAGGTCCAAGTTCTTTATTTCCTGTTTTTCTGGTGTTTCTTCCTGAAGTAATTCAGGGATGCAATTCTGGATGGATTCCATTATTTTACCTCCGGAAATGGCAGTTTTCTGAAGCCCTGCAATTGCTTTTCGTGCTCTTCAAAATCTTCCAGTGCGGCGGCGTCTGCTTCACTCCAGAAGGAGTCGAATGGAATCGTAATTAAACCGTGTCCCTGTTGGTGTAAGGAATCCCAGGCTATGATTCTTTTCAGTTTCATCTGCGTGGCCAGACGCGCGGCCAGTTGAAAACTTTTAGTGGTTTGCTCTGACATCGTTAATTTCCTCTTTGGTGGGTGTTTTTTCGTGCATGCACTCGACGCATGTTTCAACGTCTCTTTCCATTTCCAGGGTAAGATCGACCCCGCATTCTATGCATTTCCAGCGTTTCCGTGCTAAATTGATCACAGTGACCCCCATGTGATGATGTTGTGGTTGCTAAGCGTTCAATTCCTAAATATGGGGGAGTTGGGCGCTTTTTTACCCGTCCCCGTCCCCGAACTCGTCCCCGAACCCGAACCCGGACCCTGACCCGTCCCCGTCCCCGAACCCGAACCCGGACCCTGACCCGTCCCCGAACCCGTACCCTGCCCCGTCCCCGAACCCGAACCCGGACCCGGACCCTGACCCGTCCCCGGATAAAACTTTTACATCCGCCATGTGGGTACTCCCTCAAGACTTTTACGCGCAATTTCGGGGAGTTGGGCGCTTTTTTACCCGTCCCCTGACCCGTCCCCGAACCCGTCCCCGGACCCTGACCCGTCCCCGTCCTCGTCCCCGGACCCTGACCCGTCCCCGTCCCCGGACCCTGACCCGTCCCCGAACCCGGACCCTGACCCGTCCCCGAACCCGAACCCGTACCCTGACCCGTCCCCGGACCCGTCCACGGACCCGTACCCTGACCCGGACCCGGACCCGGATAAAACTTTTACATCCGCCATGTGGGTACTCCCTCAAGACTTTTACGCGCAATTTCGGGGAGTTGGGCGCTTTTTTACCCGTCCCCTGACCCGGACCCTGACCCGTACCCGTCCTCGTCCCCGGACCCTGACCCGTCCTCGTCGTCCCCGTCCCCGTACCCTGACCCGTCCCCGAACCCGGACCCTGACCCGAACCCGTACCCTGACCCGTACCCTGACCCGTCCCCTGACCCGTACCCTGACCCGTCCCCGGACCCGGACCCTGACCCGTCCCCGGACCCGGACCCGGATAAAACTTTTACATCCGCCATGTGGGTACTCCCTCAAGACTTTTACGCGCAATTTCTTTGCAAGGAGTTTTTTCGATCACATTAAAAATGTCCTTTTCGATTTCTGGCATAGCAAACCTACAATTTGAAGGGTCGGGTGTGCCTTCTTGTGATAATTGTGATAGGGATGCACCAAACCATTTATGCATTCTGATCGAATTTAAAAGGGTTACTTTCCGGGCAATATCATCTTGAAATTTAAGATACCCGCAAAAACATCCAGCATCGTAAGAGCGTATAATAACAAAGGGATAGCCTTCTGGCGAATATGCAAATACACTTTCACTATTGTATTTTTTAATATATAGTTTTTCTATTGCTGATTTTTTGATATATTCTTCTCCATTTATTACAAAAACTTCAGTTAAAAAAATTTCGTTATCCATTGCGGTCTCCTCGTCTGGCCGATCCTTCGGCGGTAGATTGAGATCCCAGCCTATCAGGAACCAACCAACAAAAATACACAAAAATATACAAAGATGTGCAAAGATGGATAAAGAACGACAAGGGAGCCTCAATGCGCACTTTCGACGAGTGGAACGAAGAGCAGCGATGACACCCTAGAGGCGGCCTATGCCGAGGAAGAAATCGAAGTTATGCATGAAGAATTGTTAGAATGCGGTGACTTGGGTGCTATTTTGGAGGAATCTATTGCAGAAGGAATTCCATGCCAGAAGTCGAATTAGAGCCTGAAAATAAAGAAACCACCGTCAAATACTCCAAAAAAATACAACAGATAGAAAAGGAACTGGAGCGCCATATTGCGCTATATCCAGGAGAATATCGGATTTATGAATCATGTAACTCAAAACATAATAATGATTACAGGGCATGGATACGAAAAAAACTAGAAATGTCGGAATTTATCAGCATTCACCGTCTGATAAACTCTAATAAAAATCCAATTTGCGACGTTGAAACGGAACCAGAATTACCTGAACGATTGAAAACAAAACTTGAAAATCCTATAGATAGTTATTACAAATCCTATTTGGAAAGCCTGGAATTTCTGGGAATAGAAGAGCCGAATACTAGAGTATGGAAAAACGAGCGTGGTAGAGCCTCCAACCTGCGGAACAAAATTATTGGGAAGTGCCGACAGGACGGAGTACCATTGCCTAAACCTCTCCCCAAATTACCCAAGGCCCCCCGTTTCCCCTGTCCAATGTCAAGCAAAAAGGATTGAATATGCCTGATCGAACTCGTAAGATTTCAGACCAACAAATAGAGCCCTTGGTGATCGTTTTGCCAGTCGCCACTATCCGGTTCCTGGATGCCCATGCAAAAAAAATAGGACTCACGCCCAGCGCCATCATAAAAGGGGCACTGAGCGTCTATAAAATCAGAGAGGATACCCGGTGATGCCAGACGCCGTAACTACAGAAAAAACACCCAG
>Ga0315288_10001019_pt1 | contig 35617 bp, 28 predicted proteins | sample YL17G11_20_MG_FD_203454 | JGI IMG/M metagenome (GOLD analysis project Ga0315288, IMG submission 203454) | Sediment microbial communities from Yellowstone Lake, YNP, Wyoming, USA - YL17G11_20 | ecosystem: Environmental > Aquatic > Freshwater > Lake > Sediment | place: USA: Wyoming | collected...
CACAACCGTTGGCATCGGTGATGATGACCTGATAGGTCCCAGCCGTCCCGATGTTAATGCACCGGGTGGTGGCACCGTTATCTTCCGGACCGCTCCAGAGATAACTGGTCATGCCCGAAGTGGCACAGAAGTCTGTGGTAAAGCCAATGCAGATCTCGTTGTCACCGGTGATCTCACACACCGGCTGAGGATCAACCGTCAAAGTCCGGGTGCAGGTATCCGCACAACCGTTGGCATCGGTGATGATGACCTGATAGGTCCCCGCGGTCCCGATGTTAATGCACCGGGTGGTGGCACCGTTATCTTCCGGACCACTCCAGAGATAGCTGGTCATTCCCTCTGTAGCACAGAAGTCTGTGGTAAAGCCAATGCAGATCTCGTTGTCCCCGGTGATGTCGCACACCGGCTGAGGATCAACCGTAAGCGTCCGGGTGCAGGTGTCGGCACAACCGTTGGCATCGGTGATGATGACCTGATAGGTCCCTGCGGTCCCGATGTTAATGCACCGGGTGGTGGCACCGTTATCCTCCGGACCGCTCCAGAGATAACTGGCCATCCCCGCAGTAGCACAGAAATCAGTGGTAAAGCCAATGCATATCTTGTTGTCTCCCGTGATCTCACACACCGGCTGAGGATCAACCGTCAAAGTCCGGGTGCAGGTATCCGCACAACCGTTGGCATCGGTGATGATGACCTGATAGGTCCCCGCGGTCCCAATGTTAATGCACCGGGTGGTGGCACCGTTATCTTCCGGACCGCTCCAGAGATAGCTGGTCATGCCCGAAGTGGCACAGAAGTCTGTGGTAAAGCCAATGCAGATCTCGTTGTCACCGGTGATGTCACACACCGGCTGAGGATCAACCGTCAAAGTCCGGGTGCAGGTATCCGCACAGTCATTGTTGTCTGTGATAATGACCGTGTACTCTCCGGCTGTGCCAATGGTAATACATTTGGTGCTAGCCGTAAATCCACCCGGGCCTGTCCAGGCATAACTCTTCATCCCATCAGTGGCACAGAAGTCTGTGGTGAAACCGGTGCAAATCTTGTTGTCCCCGGTGATCTCACACACCGGCTGAGGATCAACCGTCAAAGTCCGGGTGCAGGTATCCGCACAACCGTTGGCATCGGTGATGATGACCTGATAGGTCCCAGCCGTCCCGATGTTAATGCACCGGGTGGTGGCACCGTTATCTTCCGGACCACTCCAGAGATAACTGGTCATACCCAGAGTGGCACAGAAGTCTGTGGTAAAGCCAGTGCAAATCTCGTTGTCACCCGTGATGTTGCACACCGGCTGAGGATCAACCGTCAAAGTCCGGGTGCAGGTGTCGGCACAGTCGTTGTTGTCAGTGATTATCACCGTGTACTCTCCCGCCGTGCCAATGGTAATACATTTGGTGCTAGCCGTAAATCCACCCGGACCTGTCCAAGCATAACTCTTCATCCCATCCGTGGCACAGAACTCCGTGGTGAAACCGGTGCAAATCTTGTTGTCCCCGGTGATGCTACATACCGGCTGAGGATCAACCGTCAAAGTCCGGCTGCAGGTGTCGGCACAGTCGTTGTTGTCAGTGATTATCACCGTGTAATCTCCCGCCGTGCCAATGGTGATGCATTTGGTGCTAGCCGTAAATCCACCCGGACCTGTCCAAGCATAACTCTTCATCCCATCCGTGGCACAGAAGTCCGTGGTGAAACCGGTGCAAATCTTGTTGTCCCCGGTGATGCTACATACCGGCTGAGGATAGACCACCAAAGGCCGGCTGCAAGTATCCGCACAGCCGTTGGCATCGGTGATGATCACCTGATAGGTTCCTGCGGTTCCAATGGTAACACACTGAGTGGTAGCCGTGAATCCACCCGGACCCGTCCAGGCATAACTGCTCAACCCAGCAGTAGCACAGAACTGAGTGGTAAAGCCAACACATATGGTGCTGTCTCCAGTGATGTTGCACACCGGCTGAGGATAGACCACCAAAGGCCGGCTGCAAGTGTCGGCACAACCGTTGGCATCGGTGATGATCACCTGATAGGTTCCTGCAGTTCCAATGGTAACACACTGAGTGGTAGCTGTGAATCCACCCGGACCCGTCCAGGCATAACTGCTCATCCCAGCAGTAGCACAGAACTGGGTGGTAAAGCCAACACATATGGTGCTGTCTCCAGTGATGTTGCACACCGGCTGAGAGTTCACGGTCAAAGTCGCATAGCAAGTGTCTGCACAACCGATGCTATCAGCCACTATCACCGTGTAGGTGCCCGCATTGACTATTTGGGCATTGTTAATATTGATGGTAGCGGTACCAGCTGTAAATCCATTAGGACCGGTCCACGCAAAGCTGTAGGGTGGGGTGCCACCACTGCCACTGGCAGTGAAAGTTGCATTAAAACCAATACATACTGTGTCATTTGGAGGTGTGATACTACAACCCACCTGTACGATTTGCCCAAACGGATAAGGTCCAACGAAGTCCTTCAGCTCAGCGCCAAACGTTTGCGAAGAACGGGTCTTGAAGAAAATCCAACCGAACAACTTCTGGCAGGGATCCTGGAATATAACCCGCCCCAAACCCATATCCGTAAGATTGAATCCGCTTTCACTCAACTGCAGCGCCAGAAAAGAATCGACAACTTCCGCGTTATTCACTAAGGTTCCCCAGGGTGCTGCAAGAGTTTGCCGCGGAAACGGATCGGTTGCCAAACCGTTCACTCTAGCATAGGCTGCTCCGGGTGGAATGCTGATCTCAGCATAACCATACGGGCTTGCTTGTAATCCGGTAAAGTCGGCCACGCCGGTAAACACGATAGCCGGGTTGGCGGCGTGAATGGCCGCCGTATCGGCCGGCTTAACCCAAAGACGAACAGTCGGGGTTGGAGTCGTACCGCCACCCGTGTAGTCAACGCTGAAGATTAAGTCGCCGGGCTGCAAAATGCCACTCACCACCCTCCACGCGGTATGGCCACTGTCTGGTCCGCTAAATGGCCACACTGTGCCGCCTGGAGGTATGATACCAGCTGTCTGGAAAAGCTCCCAGTCGTAATGGGCGTCACCCGACACGGACCTTCTGGATAGTCCCAAAAGAAGCCAGAGGTCATCAGTATTCGTTGTTCCATCATATCGCAGATGGGCAAACGCATCCACGATGTCGTCCTTTTGAGGCACATTGTCTGTACCAATGTTCCAGGTATGCGGGTTATCAGCGTTCTTATCTGACGTTCCTGTGAACTGCGAGCTGTCGGACAAGTTGCCGGTTGAGTTGAAATCCCTCACGTACACGGCGTCAAAAAGGAGTTTTCCATTGTGGACTGTGTTTATGGGAAAGGCCATACCTCTCTTAAAGAGCTTATTGGTAGCTCCGGCGCCACCTTGTATCGATAGATAGTACGCCCCCCCTCCGTTCGTATCGATAACACCGATCCCCGCATGCGCCGGATCTTTGTCGAACCAGTCATCGGTGCCAAGCCCAGCTCCCAGACCGCCAAATTGTAACATGTCGGCGTAGGCATCACCCTCGATGCCGAAGTTGGCCGGGACGCCTGCTCCAAGCTGCCCATAAGCTACGCTCGTCAAGCCAAGCGTAAAAATCATTGACAGCATAATCACTGCCGTTTTCAAAATGTTCTTGTCTCTTAACATTGTCCTTTCTCTCCTACCTAAGAGGGTTTAAGAAAATAAGATGAAAATTAAGAGAGGGCTAATGGATGAGCCCACTCCTTTACCTTAGACTTCCCCCTACATCATAGTTATTCTAACGTCCTTACCTCCTTTCCTAAATTCACATTTGAGTTTAAGCTTCCACAATTTAAGTGGACATATGTCATTGGGAATTTCACGGGCTTTTAAGCCAGCTGCATATTCCTTAGATAAGTGAATTTTAGACAACACGTTACCCCTTCCCTCAAATCTCTCCAAAAGGTTTTAGCGAAAAATCTTATTAATAAACAACTTCCAATGTAATATCTTAATTATAATATAACCCCTCCTTTGTCCCTTGTCAAGGGAAAAATGTGAGAAAGTTAAGGAAATTTTCGTGCGGGTTATGAACGAACAATGGAGGTTACCTCACCCCTATCCTACGGATCTTCGATCTCCCCCTCTCCTTGATCAAGGAGAGGGGGACAAATGGGGAGAGGTCTAATATTTCTTTTCTATAAATTCTTGTGACTTTTGCAAAAGTTTTTGTATGCTTTTGAGCTTGGACCTTTGTCTTTTCTTAATCTGGTCATTCACCGATAAATCCAAAGTCTTTTGACAAGTGGTAGCACACTCCTCGTATTTTCCCATGCTGAAAAAACAATTAGCAATATAGAATCTGCACTCAATCAAATTATAAAACTGATCAACGGGAATCGGATTTGGAGGTTTTGTGGTTTCGATTTTTTCCAAAAGCTCCTGATATTTGGACAAAGCATTGTTCCAGTCTCGTTTCTCATAATAAGCTTGCGCCAAAGCCCATAGAAAAGATTTTCCTTCCGGATATTTGAATTGCATTTGTTGAGCCAAATCTATGGCAAAAGGTAACTTTTTTTCCTGGATATATATCCAGACTAGTCCATTAGCAGCGGCATCAGAAGAGAAGATAGATTTCTCATAAGCCAGCTTCATCTCTTTCATTCCTTCCTCCCGATGATCTCCAATAAAAGGAAGCCACCAGAATGCTTTGGTAACGATACTTGCCCAGTAATGATAAGAGCCTAATCCCACATAAGCGTCATACAAATCCGGATCGTATTTTAGCGCCTCCTTAAGTGCGGATTTAGCCGAAAACCCGTTATTTAAACCCGACCACCAATTCCCCTTCCTGGCATCATACAGCCCCTTTGCTCCGTAGGAGTTGCCTAAAATAAGATAAGCCCAAGCATCTTTTTTCTCTTTCTTAATCCTTTCTTGAGCGTATAGTTTAGCCAGATTCACGTTTTCGTAAAAATCCTTCTCCTTGAAGTCACTTTCATAGTCAACCATCTGAGCTTGATATAAAGCGGCTTTAAAAAAATATCCGGCTGGGTCCTGCGGAGCCATCTGAATAATGAGGTTGAAACTGCTTTCTGCAAAAGGATAATTTTCCTTAAACGAGGCAGCGATGCCCTTAAGCAAAATCTTCTTTATTTCCCCATCTTGATAATCCAGATATTTTTGAGCATCCGAATTTGGATCCACAGGAAAGCAGATAGGGGGAAAAATAAAAAGAAGCGCAGACAACAATAGGAGAAGAGGGAAACAAAACCTTTTTTTCACCCAGACTTAGTCTCCTTCTGGATTTTCTTTTTCAAATCCTCAGCTTGATGTATGAAGTCCTTGATGCTTTCATTTTTATCTGAATCTTTCTTATAAGCAAGAATAGAATCAATCTGGGCAGAGCTGTTTTGAAAATCATTATTCTCATAATAAGCTAATGCCAGAAAATAGCGACATTCTACTTCTCCAGCCGGATGATAATAAGGTGAAGAGGTTAAAGCAACCAGTAGGCTTTGGTAGGTAGTAATTGCTCCTTCATACATCCGGGTCTCTAGTTGTGCCCTACCCAAAAACCAGAGCAAAAAAGGCTTGTGGGAGTAGGTTTTGTCCAGTTCGTTGATCATGGCAAATGCTTTATCGTATTCTTTGTTCTCTACCCAGATGCGAACTAAAGCGAACCTCGCATCTTCTTTGGCATATTTCCCTTTTTCGATGGTCAGCTTAATCATATTGATCCCCTTCTGTCGATTATCTGCAATGAAGGGGAGCCACCAGAAGATCCGTGATTTTAAACTTCTCCAGAAATGATATGATCCCAAGCCGTAGTAAATATCATATAAGGTTGAGTCAATCTCCAGCGCCTTTTGCAGATAGTTCCTTCCCTTCAACCCATCTACGAACGCTCTCACCCAATCGCCGGTCAGCGCTTCATGGATGCCTCGAAAACCGATAGCTCCCCCCAGATACAGATAATCATAAGCAGTGAGATTTCCCCTCTTTTTTCGCTCCTCTCCGGTCTTTATGGCTTGGTTTAGATATTGGTCGAACTCATTTTGATAAGAATAATTACGGTAATCGTCCATCATGTTTTGTAGTGTACCCGCTACATAGAAATAGCCAATGGGATCATCCGGTAAAAGAGCGATCAACTTCTTAAACTCATCCACGGCAGCAAAGGTGGAATCTTCGTACACCAGCTTTAGTCCTCTGAATATGATCTGGTCTACCTCCGGGGAATTCATGCTCACTGCTCCGCCAGCATGATTGCTAAGGATGAGTAAGCTCAAACTTAACACGAGAAAGACGATTTTGTTGTGACGGCACATAATTTTTACTTTTACCTCACCCCCTTAGTCCCCTCCAGGGTGAACCCCTCTCCATGAAATGGAGAGGGGAAAAGGGGTGAGAGGTCTTCAAACATCCGCTCTTCCCGCAAGCAGATCCAAAGTCAGCTTGTCCACTTGTGCTGATTTCGCTTGGCTGGTTAGGTCTTTTAAAAAGTGCAGATAATCTTCCATAAAAGAGTAAACATTAATGGGCTTCTGCCTTCTGCTTTCTATCTGGGTAGTCTTCAAAAGACTTAATCGTCCATAAGGAGCAGTGGTTATCTTTCCTATATCACCCCACGGGATAAAAACGAAAGAGGTCGCAAGTTTTTTCCAAACCATCCTCTCAAAGATCAACGTATCTGGAGTTAAGGCAATCAGATGATAGGAGGAGTCGAATCGAATGAAGAAAACTAGCGAAATGAATATAAGTAATAAGAGCATGGAGAGCCAGATAGAGATTTTGAAACCGGAGACTCCTGCCAGGGCGAAAAGCAAAGCCACAAGCCAGAAAAATATTCTAAGCTCTATCCCGAAGAATCTGTATTTTTTTGTATTTTCCTCTAAGTTCATTTTTGTTTTTGACGCAAAAGTTACGTCTATTTTTACGTGCGAATTTAAAGCATTATAAAAGCTTCGTTTGAAAAATCAAGCCTTTTGATATTATTATCAATTACTGTTTTGTGGAACGGGAATTAGTTGAGAGAATAAAGCGACAAGAACTTCATTTTGATACGGCTTTTCATGTTCCGGATTAAGCTACTTTAGAATGTACGAGATATAGTGAATTATCTTATGTTGATTGATTTGGTAAGTCGGTTTTTATGGAATTCCTCTTTTCTGGTATGATAACAGGAATTTCTTTATCATTATAAATCTCGCTAAATTTTGGACCCGTTGACGTGGAATACCCGCCAGCATACCCTTCAGTTGGACTACTAAGCCTGTGGAATACCAATTGAGCTATGCGGAGACAGGGATATAGTATTAAAGGAACTTTGCCTATATTTGCAAGCTCTAAAGTGATTACACCCTTGAACCCTGGATCGATTAAGGTAGCAGTGGCTATTACAAGACCTAATCTTCCCCAAGATGAACGACCAACAACGTAAGCCATTAGATCTAAAGGTAGAGAAATATATTCAAGAGATGCCCCCAAAACAAACTCTCTAGGATGCAAGATGAATTGCTCGCCATATCCAATGCGAATTTTTTCTTGATATTGCATTATATTCTTCTTTAGATTTCTATAGTCAGCTACATCTAACATAGGCAGTTGAGTTTCTTTAGTAATTATAAATTCATAGCTTAATCTTATGTCTATAGAGCATCTCCCGATTTGTGTTTGCCGATCCAGAATTGGGGAAATAGTGATTTTCTTGTTTGGGTCCTCGTCGTCGAGATACTTAATGATTTCCTGTTTAGAAAGAACACCTTGATGATTAACAGTTTCTTGCATATTTAATTCTTTTGAGTAGTTTCTTGCTTCTCTTTACGCTCAGAGAATTGTGCATTGAAATCGGTTAACTCAATTCCCTTCAAAATCAAATTCGATATCTCAACTAGTGGTTCGTAATATTTGGTTCTCAGTTTGTCTAACGAAGCAACTTCTCCTATTTTGTTTTCCTTTTCTTCAGATATTTCTCTTTCGTGAGTCAACCAAAATATCCATCCTGCATTCAGGATAGTAGCAATATCACACTTAGAATATCCGTTATTCTCCTGCTCATTTTCGAGTGCGACTGGTGTGATTCTGTTTTTTAATTTTCCTATCAAGTTAAACAAGTTACTACCCAATATAAAGGGGGGTACTTTTTGCTCGAGTGAATTCTTTATTGAATTTAGCGGTTTTTCAACTACCTGTTGTAATATTTCCGTGAGAAGGTTATACTTCTGTTTTTCGAGCTCATCAATAGGAGATGGTTCCACCGATAGCTCGGTTTCGCGGCTTTCGATTTTGTCTAAGTATTCTTTTATACATATTTTAATTTCTGTATGATTAGAATCCCCTGTTTCGTTCGCATCAAAGAACTTATAATTCTTGTCAACTGTCTCTTTCCAGTATTTGATGCAGTTCTCCACTCTTATCTGAGGGGGTGGATAGTCACCGACCGGTCCCATTTTTGAAACCTGTGCAATCTGGGTCTGATATAAAGCGAAAATAAAAGAAGGTCCTATAATTCTAACTGCAATAATGTCGGCTGTGATTTCTTCAAGCCACTTGGATATCTTACTCGATAGTTCATCCTGAGCTTGTGATATTGCTTTATGTCGTGTAAATAAGTCATCTGCTTCATCCCGCTCTTTGCCGCTCAGCTTGTCCACTTCATTCATTATTTTCATAGAAAGATCGAGATATTCCCTGAATTTCTTTAAGATCGCCTCCTGCTTAAATGTATTGGAAATCTCTATGTCTACATTTTCATTGTTGGTGATTTCTTCAATTTCTTCGATCAGGTGTCCAATTTCGTGAGCAAGAACTATATGTTGCAGAACGTTATCTCTTTCGAGGCCAGCGAACGAAAGAATCGGAAAGCATGGGGGTGCTATCTTCTCTATTTTAAGTTTTGTTTCTTGATCACCAATAATACCCTCAATTCTCTTCAGTATTGTGATAATATTGTAGTAGGTGTAATTGTACTTCCATTGGGGTCTGATTAGGACATTTAGGTCTCTAGAGTATTTCTTGCTTGTGTATTTCTTTATCAACAATTCCCATGGCTTTATCATTCCCGTTGGATTTCTGCTGAGCCTAGTAGCGTCGACATACCTAAGGAAAGCATGGAGCTTATTCAGTAAGAAGACCTTGAGTCTTATAGTGTTTTCGATGTCTTTTGCTTGGTGTGGTGCGATATTTTGAATCACTAGCAATTCCTCATCTAGTCCATTTACTCTCCTTATGCATCCCTCAGCCAAAGCTTCGATTATGTTTAACAGGTTTTCAGGACCTTCTGAAGAGGTCTTTTTTTCCGGTCTCAATTCCCTTATTTTGTCCAATAATGAGAAAGCCCTACAATAAGCTATATATGTAGGGCTTGTCTTACCGAACTGATCCTTTTTGAATATCCAGTTGTAAACCATTTTAAATTAACTCTGTTTCGCTCTTCACATTGTTTATAAGATTTAGCTCTTCCAAGGCTACTTCGCTAAGCCTCGAAAAGAATTTACCCACATTGCCCAGCTTCTGCCTTGTTCCAGTATTTAGCTTTCTCTCTTCATTCAGCTTTTTCAAAGCATCTGCAAACATTGCAATTTCTTTTTCCAAATCAGAAGATTCTTTTACCGGACCCAGTTCTTGTAGCTGTTGCCTGACTCTCAGATAGTAGTTATAAGATCCCGGGACCTCTGCGCTCATATTGAAATTACGTGCTTCAACAGCCTGATGTCCTTCTCGCATGTTTTGTACAAATTTAATAGCCTTCGCCAACACATTCTTTTCATCCTCCGTAAGACGGGTCCCCTCTTCACCTTCCCTTTGATAGCGGCCTATAATCGTAGCCACCTCGCTGCCCATCGAACCCAAAGCTATTATTCTTATATCATCAGAGAAAGACATAATAAGCTCCTTATTAGACAATTTTTTAGTTTCTTTCCTCTAATCCCTAATCGACTTGAATTAATCTAACTTAAGTTTAATTTTTGTCAAGAAAAAAAATAAAAAAAAGGGAAAAAAGAAAAAAACACCAAATTTTAAACATCCTTCTTTGTTTGGATATTTGTCTTGCTTTTCTAATTCATTTAAATATATTTGCGTATCAGAAATGAAAATCCCGTTTTAGGCGGGGTTACAAAGGAGGAAGTTAATTGAAAGAAAAGATTCATCCTAAGTATTTTGAGACCACCATCACTTGCGCCTGTGGAAACGTTATTCACACCCGCTCTACGGTGAAGGATATTCGCGTGGAAATATGTTCCGCGTGTCATCCTTTTTTTACCGGAAAGCAAAAGTTGATAGATACTGCAGGAAGGGTGGAGCGTTTTAGAAGAAAATACGGCTCTCCAAAACAGAAGGAAGGAGAGAGTAAAGAAGAAAAGCCAATAGTTTCTCCGGATAGCGCCCAGACGAGTGCTCGTCCGAGCGGAGAGAAGTAGCTGGAATAACGTCTGTTGTCAACAGGAAGTTACAGCATTATTGTGGACAACAGACGTTTTTTTGTGTCTTAATATCAGTTGGACAGGAGTATGAACTGGAGTGTCAAGCTTTAGCTTGACTAATTCCACGCATCCGTTCGTAAACTATCGAAAGAGAATGCTGATATTAGGTTCACCTATAGATGAACACTCCCAAGAGGGCGTAATTCTTGCTTGATGAGCTAACGCTCCCGTCTGGGAATCGAGCAACTACAAAAAAGTAATCATAAAAAGATGAAAGAAGAAAAGTCATCGGATTTGCATGTGGGTGGGCAGGCGGTGATCGAGGGGGTGATGATACGCTCCCCTCATACAGTCTCCACTGCGGTAAGAAGACCAGATGGTGAAATCGTGGTCAAAAATGAAAAGTTTGTCTCCCTGACTCAGAGAAGCAAATTATTAGGGAAACCTCTGATTCGGGGATTGGTCTCCTTTGTGGAGATGCTGGTGATCAGCATCAAAACCTTGAATTACTCTGCTGAGATCGCTATGGAGGACGAGGGAGGAACAAAACCACCAGAGGAAAAGTTGAAGTCAAATTTTCTTAAAAGCGTCTACATGGCTTTCACCTTTATCTTTGCCCTCGCATTGGGATTTGGCATATTTTTCTTTTTACCGTTATGGTTTTCCCATGTCTTGGGAGTGAGAAAAGAGGCTTTAGCCTTTAACCTGATTGCCGGATGTGCCCGCGTCACCCTTTTTATTGTCTATGTATGGATCATCTCCAAATTCGGGGAGTTTAAAAAAATCTTTCAATATCACGGGGCGGAGCATAAATCCATTTACGCTTACGAGTCGGGCAAGGAGCTGACCGTAGAAAACGTGAAGGGTTTCTCCACCCGGCATCCTCGTTGCGGTACCAGCTTTATTTTAATTGTGGTGGTATTCGCCATTTTGGTTTACTCCGTATCCGACACCCTTTATTATCTCATAACCGGAGTCCCTCCTACTTTGCCCCAGAGAATGTTGATTCATTTTACACTTTTGCCTTTGGTAGCAGGATCGGGGTTCGAGCTTTTGAGATTTTCCGGAAAGACTCAGCATAGAAAAATCATCAGAGCTTTCTCCGCCCCCGGTCTTTGGATTCAAAGCATCACCACCCGGGAGCCAAACGAAGCTCAAATGGAAGTAGCTTTAATTGCATTGAAAAATGCTTTAAGCGGAGCGGAACCGTCCGTTACCACATGCACTGAGAACGCTAGTAAATTAGTTGGTTAGCTGAAAAAATTTGTTTAAACGGTGAAATAAGTTCCAGAATTATTGATAAGATGAAAGTACAGGGCGAAATTGGAGTGCTTGCCTTTATGGTTCGACCATTCGACAGTCTCATGGTGCTGAGCGAAGTCGAAGCACAAGCTCACCATAGATAGACAAGCCGCAGGAATATATTTTTACAAAGCCAGATCAGGCTAAAGTCGAAGATCCCGCCAATGGTTCGACAAGCTCACCATAGAAAGGCGGGGCCTGATACTCCAGAAAATCTTTTTTACCAAAGACAAGGGTGATTTTATGCTGGACCTTTTGGAAAAGATAGAGGAGAAACACAAAGAGCTTACTCTGCTTTTGTCCGATCCCACGGTGTTCTCTGATAGAAATAGATACAAAAAGATGGCGAAAGAGCACAACGACTTGGGTGAAATCGTATCTGTTTCGTCCCAATACAAGAAGCTGTTAAAGCAAATTGAGGATGACGAAAATATCCGTAAAGAGTCGAAGGATACCGAGCTGGTGGAGCTGGCGAAAGCAGAGCTGGAGGAGTTTTATTCCAAAAAACAGGAATATGAGGAAAAACTCAGAGTGATGCTTCTCCCCAAAGATCCCAAAGACAACCGCAATACCATTGTAGAGATAAGGGCGGGGACAGGAGGAGAGGAAGCGGCTCTTTTTGTGGCTGACCTTTACCGGATGTATGTAAAATATGCAGAGAAAATTGGATGGAAGGTGGACGTGATGAACTCCAATCCCACCGGCATGGGAGGATTCAAGGAGATCATATTTCTGGTGGAAGGGGCGGATGCATACGGGAAATTGAAATTCGAGAGCGGAGTTCATCGGGTACAAAGAGTGCCGGTTACCGAAGCCTCAGGCAGAATCCATACCTCTGCCGCATCGGTGGCGGTTTTGCCAGAAGCAGAGGACGTAGAGGTTGAGATTAGACCCGAGGACTTAAGAGTAGACGTATTCCGCTCATCCGGTCCTGGAGGACAATCGGTGAATACCACCGACTCCGCAGTGCGGATAACCCATATTCCTACTAATACAGTGGTCACCTGCCAGGATGAAAAATCGCAATTGAAGAACAAAAATAAAGCTATGAAGGTTTTGCGAGCAAGACTTTTGGACAAAGCTACAGAGGAACAGACCGCCCAAATCGCCCGGGAAAGAAAAATCATGGTAGGCTCTGGAGACCGCTCCGAAAAGATCAGAACATACAACTTTCCGCAGGGACGGGTGACCGATCACAGAATCGGCTTGACTTTATACCGATTAGAGAACATCTTGGTCGGAGATATAGATGAATTTGTGGAAGCGCTGAGAAATAAAGAGCAGGAGGAGAGGTTAGCCAGCTCGAAGGTATAAAGATATCCGCTGTCCAACGTCCGCCGACCGTCGCAAAAGCAAACCTCAGTTCGGGTGGGGGTTTAACCCCCACCCGAAGTAAGAGTCCAACGTCCACAGTAACCTTTTTTCGGTTTAGCGACGGACTGCGGACGTCCGACGATTGACGAGTAGTTCAAAACATGCAATTCTGGAAAATCTTAATCGCCATTTTTTTTACTATAATCCTTTTGGGTTTTGCCAGAAGGACCACCATGGTGCGTTCTGTGCATCAGGTGGTAAAACAAAATGGCATAATAATCAACCATAACACGGTTCCTAAACAAGCAGGGGATGAAATCCCAGTAATAACAGCAAAGGTGACGGGGACATCGCAAGTGAGCTTGTTGTATAAGATCGGAAAAACAGGTCAATTCCAATCGGTGCCGATGAATCCTCAACCTGGGAAAGAAAATATTTTTGTTGCCTCCCTCCCTCACTATCCCAAAGCGACCAAAGCTTGGTATTACATAGAAGCGACAAAAAGAATGGATAACGACGAAGTTAAAGTCGTCCTCCCGGACAAAACCGCACCGGACTTCAAGCCAATCTTGCTCAAGTATGAAGGAAAAGTCCCAACATATATTATAATACCTCATGTCTTGTGCAACTTTGGAGCGATCTTCTTTATGGTTTTGACTTTGTTTTCTGCTGTAGACGTAAGAAAGGGAAGGAAGAAACTAAAAGAATCGGTCAAATATCCGCTAATTACTTTCTTGCTCATGTTTTTGGGATTTCTCCCTTTAGGAATAGCCATGAATCATTTTGCTTTTGGAGCAACCTGGGAGGCTTTCCCCTTTGGAAAAGACGTTACCGATAATAAATCCCAGATAATATTGCTCTTTTGGCTTTTGATCTTGATTTTGGTAAAAGGGACACTTTTGGGAAAGAATGACCAGAAGAATTTTGTTTCTGATCGGGGATATTCGACTATGGTGATTATTTCCTTCATTGTCACCATAGCCATGTATGCAATTCCACATAGTTTTGTTTTGTGACCTCTCCCCTTTTGTTCCCTTCTCTCCCGCCAAAGGCGGGGGAGAGGGGACAGGGTGAGGTAAGGGAAAAATAACATGGAAGATTATGCTAAATTAGCTGAGCAAGCTTTGAATTCCGCCAAGGATAAGGGGGCAACTTACGCAGATATTAGAGTCGAGGAGATTGAGGAGGAGAATTTAAGCGTCAAAAGCGGAGCGGTGGAGTTAATTGAAAAATCGACGGATTTTGGTTTCGGTATCAGAGTGATCGCAAACGGTGCCTGGGGATTTGCCGCTTGTGCGGATCTTAACGCAGAAAACATTGAAAAAACTAGCCGTCTGGCAATAGAGATTGCCAAAGCCAGCGCAAAAGTTAAAAACCAAGACGTAGTTCTTTCCTCGGTGTTGAAAGCAGTTGATTCATACAAAACCCCGATCAATACCGATCCTTTTTCCATTCCCTTGAAAGAGAAGCTCGACTATCTTTTGCTTTTAGATGGTTTGATGAATAAGGTATCAGGGATCAACGTAACGGAAGCCTTTATGAACTTCATCCGAAGGAACAAGTCTTTTGCCAACACGGAAGGGTCGATCATCAGCCAGCTGATAATCCAAAGCGGAGCGGGAATCTCCGCCACTGCCATGAAGAGTCATCGAGAAATGGGAACAAGGTCATATCCTAACTCCAGCGGGCAGCATCAGACCAAAGGATATGAGCTTATCCATGAGCTGGATTTTGAAATAAATGCTCAAAGAATCGCAGAAGAAGCAATGGCGTTGCTTTCTGCCAAAGAGTGTCCATCCGGGAAGACTACCATTATTTTAGATGGACCCCAGCTATCCCTGCAGATTCATGAATCCATCGGTCACCCTTTGGAGCTGGATCGGGTATTTGGAGCAGAGAGAAACTTCTCCGGCACCAGCTTTGCCACCAGGGATAAATTAAATAAGCTGAAATATGGCTCAAAGCTAATAAATGTAGTGGTGGATTCCACCTGTCCTTTTGGCTTGGGAACTTTCGGATATGACGACGAAGGGGTGAATGCGACTCGAAGCTTCTTAATTAAAGACGGAATTTTGACCGGCTATTTAACCTCCCGTGAGATGGGTTATCTGGTGGGAATGAGCAGCAATAGTTGTATGCGTGCATCTAACTGGGCGAACCTTCCCTTGATCCGGATGACCAATATCAATCTTCTATCCGGAGACAAAACCTTAGAGGAGATGATCTCCGAGGTGGACGATGGCATCTATATGCAGACCGTTCGTACCTGGTCAATCGATGATAATCGAGAAAATTTCCAGATGGGATGTGAAATGGGACGGGAGATAAAAAATGGTAAATTAGGGGAGATGATCAAAAGTCCTTCCTATTCTGGAAACACGGTTGAATTCTGGAACTCCTGCGATGCCATTGCCAACGAGAAATATTGGGAGATCTGGGGTACGCCCAATTGTGGTAAAGGTCAACCCGGACAGAATATGCCCACCAGTCAAGGTTGTGCACCGGCGAGGTTTAGAGACGTGAAAGTTGGAAATTAATTTATTGCAAATTGCAGAGTGCAGAATGAAAAATGCAAAATAACAGACCAAGACTCGAAATTAAATAAGTTCACAGGGACAGGACTTGTCCTAATGACCTCACCCCCTAGTCCCCTTCAGGGGACTAAGGGGGAGAGCTAATTTTAAATATTGAATTTATTTCGACAACGAGAATCCAAAATGATTGAAAAAGACAAGATTTTCGAGATTCTACAAAAGGGATTAGAATCCTCTAAAGCAGATCAAACTGAATTGCTCTTCATGGGCGAGAGTTTCTCCCTTACTCGTTTTGCGGAGAACGTGATTCATCAAAATATCTCCCGTTCGGACCATACCATCATGGCAAGGGCAATTCTAGGCAAGAAAGTGGGGGTGGTGGTGACCAATCGAATCGATGACGATTCCATAAAGAATATGGTGAAAACCGCCATCGAAATCGCCAGCTTTCAAAACGAAGACCCGGATTTTATCTCTTTGCCCAAATCAGCACTCGCACCAGAGGTCAGAGGATTCTATAAGAAAACGTTTTCGTATTCTCCTCTGGATAGAGCGCATGGTGTGGAGAAGGCGGTTAAAGCATTTAAAGCTCAAAAATTAGCAGGAACCGGAGCATTCCAGACGGAAAGCGACGTAACGGCTGTAGTTAATTCCTTGGGAATCAGACAATTCTTCGAGGAAACCAAGACGCAATTCTCTCTCACTACCAGCTCAAGTGATACTGCCTCCGGATGGGCACAGGAATATGCCCAAGACGTGAATAAAATCAACATTGACAACATCACCCGCAGGGCAATATCTAAAGCTATCCTTTCCCAAAATCCCACAGAACTTCCTCCGGGGAAATATACCGTTATCTTGGAAGAAGCCGCGGTGGCATCTCTCCTTTTATTTCTTGCATTCTTAGGCTTCGGAGCAAAGACTTTTAGCTCGGGACGAAGTTTTATGGCAGGAAAGATCGGTGAGAAGATCACTGGCGATAATATTACTATCATTGAAGATCCGTTTGATCCGGTCATGAATTCTATGCCGTTTGATTATGAGGGTGTGGTTAAAAAGAGAGTCCCTTTGATTGAAAACGGGATAGCCAAAGGAGTGGTGTATAATTCCTACTATGCGAATAAAGCGGGTGTAGAATCCACCGGACATGCGCTTCTTCCCAACAACACCTTTGGCCCGTATCCCAAAAGCATGGTGATGTCTCCGGGGAATTCCAATCTGGACGAGATGATTGCATCGACCGACAAGGGAATTTTGATCACCCATTTCTGGTATATAAATTACATGAATCCCATGAAAACACAAGTGACCGGAACGACAAGAGACGGAACTTTTCTGATCGAGAATGGGAAGATCAAATCGGCAGTTTCAAACATGCGCATTGGACAAAGCATCTTAGAGGCTTTCTCCAATGCGGAGTTGATGAGCCAAGAGCGAAAACTATGCCCGCAGTATGGGGTGGTGATGTATGTGCCGGCGATGAAGATAAAGGAGTTTACTTTCATCGGGGGGTAGACTTGGTTTCAAGGGGTCAGGGTCATGGGGCAAGAAAAACCATAATCACCAAGAGCCCCTCACCTTGATCCTCTCCTCACTGGGGAGAGGGATAGGGTGAGGGGGAATAGGACGGATTTGTATGTTCACTCGTAGAAAATTCTTGAAAGTATTTGGGCTTGCCAGCTTGTCATTTTCATTTTTGCCTTCGTTTCTTACCAAAAAATCTTTTCCCTCATATTTGAAAGAAACAGAGGTGATCTATCCAGTCACAAATTGGCTTTATGGCTCACCCCGCAGAGGTTGTTCCACTCCCAGTATAACTTTAGACTATCATGATAAAGCTGAAGATGGTCTAAGAGATTTTGTAGGTATCCGCATTCCATCGAGATTCACCTCTTTAGTCTCCTATGAGCAATACCTGTCTTGAGATACTCAATCAGGCAGTAGAAAAGCTAAGGTCTGAAGGAATCGATCGTCCGAGAACTAATGCTGAACTTCTGCTGGGGGCGGTTCTTAATGCTCAAAAGATAGATTTATATTTAGACCGCGACCGAATCTTAACTTCTCCACAGATAGAAAAATTCAATCAGCTCATTCAAGAGAGAATCTCCGGAAAACCTCTTCAATATATTATCGGGTCTACTGAATTCTTTGGTCTCGAATTCGAGGTGAATCAGAATGTCTTGATTCCCCGACCGGAGACAGAGACACTGGTGGAGACGATAATCAGACATCTCGAAAATCTCCCCTCCCCAAAAATCATAGATATTGGCACCGGGTCAGGAGCAATTGCCATTAGTTTAGCCAAGACTTTGAAAGATCCTATGGTCTATGCCACGGACGTCTCCAAAGACGCTTTGTTAGTAGCGAAGGAGAATGCTGAAAGACGTAAGGTTGAAAGCCATATAGAGTTTCTCTGCGGTTATTTATTCGAGCCTCTAAAGAACAGAAAGCTTGAAGGATCGATCGACTGTGTGGTATCAAACCCACCGTATGTGAGCCCAGAGGAGTTTGATCAGCTTCCAAAAGAGGTGAGAGACTATGAGCCTCTCTTAGCTCTGAAATCAGATGAAGAAGGAACATCTTTTCATAAGAAGATAATCGAAGGTTCACTTGATTTCTTGAAAAAGGAAGGTATATTAGCTCTGGAGGTGGGGTTGGGGCAGGCAAATAAAGTTGCAGAGTTGGTGTATGATTGCACAGGTTTCAAAAACATAGAGATAAAGAAAGATTTGGGTGGGATAGAGAGGATAGTTGTGGCGTGGAAAGCTTGATTTCAGATTGCAAAATGCAAGCAGACACTTGCCCGTTCAAGGTGAACCCGTCTGGGCAAAATGGCAATTCAAAGTCTAAAATCAAATTCAATACTATCAATTCAACCATTAGGGGGAACAATGATGCAAAAAAAGAATCTATCGATTTTATTCCTTTTCTTCTTTGCTTTGACTTTCGTTTTATACTCTCAAGCTTCTGCTACCAAAAGCAGGCTTTCGGGTATGGGGGATTTGTCCGTCGTAATTGAGGATGAATCCAATATGATCAACCTTTGGGATTTTGCCAAGAACCCGGCTGGGTTTTTGGATGACGAGAAAGGATCGGTGGTCAGAGGAGATTTTCTCTGGGATACTTACGAGATAAGAAACCTGGCCCAATACGACGAATATGGGCATATCTCTAAATATAAAGTAAATGGTGATCTTTTGGATAGCTGGCTTTCCTCGAGCTTGCGCGATGAAAAAGGATTTGCCATGGGAGTGGAAGGGAATTACTTTTCTCGTCAAACCGACTCCAAAGATCAAAAGAATAAATATACATCTCCTAAGATTCTTTTGGTCTTCACCAAACAGCTCGATCCTTTAACCTCTTTTGGCTCCAGCTTAAGGTATCTTGAGGACAAATGGGAATTGAAATTTAAACCCTATCAAGACAATTACGAAAAGAAGGTCAAAGATTTTCAAGCAGAGATCGGGGTGAGTCGAAAGCTTACCTCTGATGTGATATTGGGAGCTACCTTGGGTTATGATTCATTCAAGCGCAGCCATAACCCAGAAGAAAAAATATCCATATCCTCTTATTATGTCCCGGATTCTTATGCCCTTTGGTTATCGGGGCAAACATTGGTGGAGATTGAGCGAAAACTCAAGCTCAGCTTAGAGACCACCTTTCGATTCAAAAGAGCAGATTTCCAATCCCTTTATTTTGACTATGTATACTTTAGGGATAATAAAAGGGAAAATTACTATTACTCTTATTTGAAGTTTCGCGGAGTCTACGACTTGACGCCAAAGTTCAGGATCGGACTATTCTTCTTTGATAATGAGCTTTATCATGAGTTTGAGGAACCCCTTTACTCATATTACTCGCTTTATCCTTATGAATTCACCGTCCGGCACTGGGGAGCGGGGTGTTCTTATAAGCTCGGTCGGAACATGATGGTGGGTGCAGAGTATCACTTCAGAGATTCTTCCCAGCCTGGCGAGGATAACAATATCTGGGGTTGGAAAGACGAATCTCTCCATCTGGGCTTAGAGGGTAAACTTAAAGAAGATTGGTCATTAAGAGGTGGATTCATCCGAACTGAAACCAACGAAAATCCCAATTACATTAAGAAGAGGTATATCTGGGAGAATACTTTAACATCAGGATTTGGATATGAGCCTGAAAGACTAAATTTACTCCTCGAATTTTCGTATAGATACACTTTCAAGAAGTTCAAACAATTTTGGGGTGATCCCGATTTAAACTCAACCAGCCATGTTTTTGCGCTCTCTTTCAAAAAAGGATTCTAAATCTTTAAGCATGGAATCAAAATCCTGGGTTATTTTGGGACGCTTCTTTTGACTTCACCTTTTATTTTTAATCGTTGGTTGAAGGCGCTTTTACCTTAAACCTTATTCAAGGTGTCTCACTTTAACTAAAATTGTTGTGCAGGATGTCTGCCTAATGACAATAGTTCTTGACTTTTTTTCGCTTTCATATAAATTAATCTCTGGATAAAGAATAGAGAAATAAGTGTTTTAAATCGTTTCTTTAAAAGGAGAAGAATCGATGAAAGGAGTTTTTCCGAATAAAGTGTTAGCTCGTCCGGTATCTGCATTTATCGGAGTTTCCCTGCTCTTGGTTGTAAGCTTTGACTATGCACTTCCAGACACGGTTGATACTTTAAATCTACAATTACAATGGGCTTATCCGATTGGAATTGCCGATATGAAGTTAGTCGATTTTAATAATGATGGAATCAACGAGATTCTGGTTGGTTTCAAGTCTGACTCTTCACGAGTGGGTATATTGGATGCAGTAAGTCAAACCATGGTATGGCAAAGCCCAGCTTTCCATGGTTCCATTTATACTGTTGCTGCCGGAGACAGAAATAATGACGGATACATCGACATCGTCTGTGGAGGTCAACGCTCTGATAGCGCAGTTGGATGCATAGAGGTTTTTGACGGTCCTACTTTTGATTCTGTTTATTCCGCTTCTGGCTTCGATAAGGTAGTTTTATCTGCAGGGATATCTAACCAGTTCTCGGACAGCGTACCCCAGATTTTCCTCGGAACCCATTATGATAGCACCTTCACACAACCGTTGAGACTTTTCATGGAAGAGTATGGGAAATTATACATTTTGGATGCACAAAATCTCACAATTGAAGTTGTAAATACTTATGGGACGATTAGTGAAGTTCTGTTGCGAGACATTAACAATGATACATACGAAGAACTGTTTGTGGGGATGGATTATGCGATAACCTGGGAAGACTACCATGGACCTGACGGAACATGGATTAAATGCTGGATCAACAGCTCTAATTCTTTCGACTCTTGCACTTACTACTTATACAACGAATTTTGGCCAATGGAATCGTTTGTTCCGGCAATCATAAATGGGCTGGTATGGTTTGATGCATTGGAAGTAGGGCGGTTCAATAATTATACTTATAGCTCCATCATTGGAAGCAGTCATGTTCGTTGTCATTACATGACTCAAGATAGAGCTAAATTAGCCTGCTGGAATGCATCTTCCACGCAGTTACAATGGAGCAAGGAATGGTTTGATGAAGGCGGTCACTATGCCACTGACTTGACGGTATGTAATCTTTATAGTTACGACACCAACACAATATGTGTTGCCTATTATAATGGTCTTATAGAATTCATATCAGGATCTGATGCCAGTCTTTTAGCTGTCTCACCACGACAACACACAATTTCTCGTATGAAATTGGGGAATGTGGATAATGATAATTTTGTTGAGATATGCATGATGTCCGGTGATTCTCTTTACATTTATGAAACATCCGCTATAACCACGGGCATTGCGGAAACTGAAGATTTCATATTTCCTGAGAATTTCTTTCTTTTTCCCAATTATCCCAACCCCTTCAATCCGGAAACCAATATTCGTTTCACCATTCCAATTGCTTCAGAAGTCATCCTCAAGATCTATAATGTTTTGGGGGAGGAAGTCCGAGGTTTTCAAAGGCACTTCGATGCAGGCACTCATACCTTCACCTGGGATGGAAAAAGTTCTTTTGGCGAGGATGTCTCCAGTGGAGTCTACCTATACCAATTGAGTGCGGGGAACTATCATGAGACCAGAAAGATGGTGTTGATCAAATAGATCATCAGGTCGGTTAATTAACTAAACGTCCAGACAAACTTCCCTATTCTTCAGACAGTTCTTCAATACCATTATGGTTTCATAATATAATAACCTTTTTCACATTGACTTCTCATAGGCTCTTTCATTTTCCTGTCTTCGCAATATAATAATGTCAGTAGTTTGTCCGCAGGATCCAGATTCGGACAAATAGAAAATGTCAGGTTATAATCGCCTCCTCAAGAGGAGGTGATTAGGATGTTAAACCTGACTATGCAAGAGGCAGAGAGGTATAAAGTAATATCAGAGGTAGAGGAAGGGTATCTTAAGGTTAAAGAGGCTGCGGGGATTTTAGGGTTAAGCGAGCGTCAGGTATATCGGATAAAGGCGCGAGTTAAGAGGGAGGGGACTGGGGGAGTAATTCATAGGGGTAAGTGTAAAAAGGACCCGTACTGGTTAACGGATAAGATAAAGGAGAGGATAGATCATCTTTACCAGACCCAATATCGGGGTTTTAATCTTACTCATCTGACAGAGTTTTTGAACACGGAGGAGAGGATAAAGGTATCGAGAGAGTCGGCGAGGCAGATCTTATTGGAGAAGGGTTCTTATACCAAGCAGAGAAGATATCCTCGACACCGGCAGTGGAGAGAACCTTCTTTTAGGGAGGGTCAGATGGTACAATATGACACTTCGGATCACGATTGGCTGAAAGGGAGAGGTCCGAGACTTTATTTGATTGGGGGAGTAGATGATCCCGCCAACGGCGGGAAGGTGGCGGGAGCCAAGTTTGTGTTAGCGGATGGGGTAAAACAGAATATGGAGGTATTCAAGGATATTGTTCAGAGGAGGGGGATTCCCTTGAGCGTGTATGTGGATCGTGGCTCTAATTTCAAGACTACCCGCTACCAAAGTATGGAGTACCAACTTATCCCGCCTTTGGCGGGACCACCCAATTTGCCCGAGCCATAGAGGAATTAGGGGTAAGAATAATCTACGCTTACTCTCCTCAGGCCAAAGGGAGGATAGAGAGGAAGTTTGGGGTATTTCAGGATAGACTTTGTTCGGAGTTGAGGTTACATAACATCTCCACCCTGGAGGAGGCTAACCGTTATCTGGGGGAGAAGTTTATTCCCAAACATAATCTGATGTTTGCTCGAACCGCCAAAGAGCCTGGTTCTGCCTATAGGTCCTTACCAAAAGGGTTAAGCTTAAAGGATGTCTTCTGTTTAAAAGAGGAAAGGGTTGTGGCTGGGGATAATACCATCAGTTACAATGGAAGGGCTTTTCAGATCCTGCCCAATGAATACCGGTTAAGTTACTGCAAGGCCAAGGTAGAAGTGCATGAGTATCTGAATGGTTCCATCAACATCTTCTACCAGAGCAAAAAGCTAAAACACAAATCCATTTCAAAGGAAAAGATCAAATCCTTCAGTTGTGTTATGGCACAAAAAGAAACAGAGTTAGTAACCATGAATTACTGACATTTTTAATTTGCAAAAAACCTGACATTTTTGATTTGCGTTGACACAAAACCAAAAAAATAGTTGACAAAATTAAAAGCATATCTTATACTTGGGCAAAATTTCATGGGAGAGGAAATTATGTCAAAGCGGTCAGCATCATACAAAGAGTTTAACCAAATGGAGAAAGGGGGTGAGAAAGAGTAGATGATTTGTTATAAAGGAGGGGTGAATTCTATTGGTTAACCTTTTAGCTCATAGGAGAGGAGGGATAACTGGTGAAAAAGGTTTTCTTAGTTTTGGTTTTATCGATCTTTGCCTCAAGTGCCGCTTATGGGGGAGTGGACCTGTCCAAACACATCGGTTTTAGCCTGTGGGGTGGTGGGGTGATGTCTGTCAGTGGAAGCTACGACGCCAATAACAAACTGTCCGATGTGGTGCGGATGTATGGATTTCCTGCGGCGGAGTTAAAATACGTGATCATCGACCAGGTGGCTTTAGGGATCAACGGAGGTTACATATACCAGCCGTTTAAGGATGATAAAACGAAAGAGCTTCTGCCGGAAGAGAAAGATATAACTCCGGCTTTGAACATGACCTTCGTCAGCTTGAATGGCACTTTTAACTTTGGTCCCCTGATAAAGTCCGAGAATAACATGTTCAATCCTTTCGCCACCTTGGGAGCAGGGATGTATTCATGGTATTTTGCCAAAAATGAGAGAACCGACAAGCTTCTTGCACCAACTGGTTTCGCTCACGAGTTCAAAGCATCCAGCTGGGGAATCAACTTTGGTGCGGGAGTGGAGTATTTCGCTACTCGAAAGTTTTCAGTGTTCGGACGGCTTAACTACCATCTGGTGATGATGAAGGATGAGGAGAAGTTTGGCAAAGATTTCGGCAACCAGGGATTTTTAACTTTCGGCGCCGGAGTGACCCTCTACCTGTTTACCGGTAAGCAGTGAGTTTTTAACGCCCGGTTCGCCGGGAAAACCGAGTTTTAAAATTAACCCATTCACTCATTTTAAATGAGGAGGGAACAAATGAAAAAGTTGACTTTATTGTTGGTGGCAGTGATGATTTTAAGTTTGGCAGTTTCTGCCTCCGCTATAGATCAAAAGGGGAAATTCTCCTTGGGCGGTTATGGGGGATATGCCTTCGGGTTTGGGGATGTTTTCAAAAAGTATGAATTTGGCGATTATTCCGTCCAAAACAAGGCCACCTTCTGCTTTGGTGCTAAGGTAAAATATGGACTTACTCCTAATGTAGCTTTAGCGGGAGCGATAGATTATCAGGGTGTCAAAACCGAAGCTAAGGGAGATTTTATGGGTTTTGGTCTTTCCGCAAGCGAAAACTGGCACTGGATGGCCATTCTGCTTAACGCGGTTTATGTCTTCTCTCCTGAAGCAAAAACCAGTCCCTATATTACTGCCGGTGGCGGCTTCTATATTCCTTCTCTAGAAGGAGCAGACAGTAAGCCGGGAATAAATGCTGGCATAGGTGTGGAGCATTTCTTCAAGCCCAATCTGGCTTTAGATGCCGGTTTACGGTTTCACATGATCATGACCGAAGACAAAAGCACCACTTATGTCCAGGGTCTGGTCGGATTGAACTACTATTTTGGCGTAAAATAGCGACATCGTTTTTAAAAAGCCCCAAGGAGAATATCTTTGGGGCTTTCGTTTGTGGGTTTGACCCTTCCTAAAGAGAAAGTCTCTTTAGGAATAAGTACATTGTTCGGGCTGGGGTTAAACCCCCGCCCGAACTAAAGCGAGGTGCAACCATGAAAAAACTTTGTATATGGTTTACATTGATCCTGGTTTTACTTATGTTCACTTCGGCATCTGCAGCTACCAAGTCCAGTCATAAAGCCACCAGTAGTTTCGGAGCGGGCAAGTTTGCTATTGGCGGTAACCTGGGGTATTCTATCGGATTCGGAAATGCTTTCAAGGAATATTCCTATGGCTTTTATAATCCATATTATGGTGATTGGGGTTGGAAAATAAAAAACAAATTGAGTTTCTCCTTTGGAGCTAAGTTCAAATATAAAATCAATCCCAAATTTTCCCTCGGTGGCGTCCTGGAATATCAAGGTGGAAGTGTAGATGTAACGCGCACAGGTGGATACTGGGGTGGGGGAGCCAGTGGCAGCTACCACTTTACCAATCTTCTGGCCAGCGCGATTTATCACCTGAACCCCCAACAGAAAAACACCTATTATCTGGATGGAGGTTTGGGCTTATACATGGGGAGCGGATCTACCAACATGGGAGTTCACATGGGAGCAGGAGTGGAACATTTCTTCAAGCCGGATCTGGCATTGGATGGGGGAGCGAGATTTCATATCATCTTCACGTCGGGAAACAGCACCACCTATCTTAACATCTATGCCGGGGTGAACTACTATTTTGGTCAGTGACCAAGCAATTCTTCATCTTATTAAATAAGAGAGGTAGATCGAAGCTTTTAATAAATTTCCAAATCTCTGGCGGGAACCTAACCCCCGCCAGAACTGTTAGAGAAAATCTCCAGGACTTTTTGCGTTATTATTATCTTGTCAGTTTTTCTAAAAAAAGGAGTAGGGTATGGCAAAGAAATTTTTTATTTTATTCTTTGTTGGTTTCGTTCTGTTCTTGGTGAATACGAACGCTCATGCATTTGATGGTCAACGCAAAGGTTTCTTATTAGGAATTGGCTTGGGTCCCGGTTTTACCTCATTCGCTCAAGAGGTTGCCGTATCCTATTTAGGATTTCACAAGAGTGTAAAATCAGATAGGGAGACTAAAGTGGGACTCATAACCGATTTCAAAATCGGCTATGCTCCAGATAATATCTGGGCAATATATTATACTTCTAAGGTTTCCTGGTTTGGTATGACGAACGCCTTCGGCAAAGATGTTACCGTTTCCAATGGATTAGGGGCTGTGGCCGTATCCTACTGGTTCAAACCGCAAGCTCCCTCACCATTTATCGCCGGAGGTCTTGGATACTCAACCTGGGCTTTGCCGTTTGAAGACAATCCGCCAGACACCTGGGTGGGTGTTGGTCTATTCGCTGGCGGAGGATATGAGTTTTCTAAACACGTGAGTATAGAGGGATATCTCTCCTGGGGTAAACCTAAGCATGAAGAGTTCGGAATTGAAGCAAGCTCCAACGCTTTGTCTTTCATGCTTACGATTAACGCGCTCGCATATTGATCTGGGTATTCATGCTTCGGGGCAGATATTATCATCCGTCCTAATGCCAAGGGATTATAATCCCAATGATTGAGCGGAAGTTGAACCACCGCTTGAAATAAAAAAGGATGTAAGGAGGTTTAGTATATGCGTGCCAGTGAAACAAAGTATAGTGGTAGTCACTCAACATAGGAGTGATGACTGGAGAAGTGAGCTAGATTTATTTTGACTGGCAACCTAAATCGATAACATTATAAATGAAGAAAAATTAAATGAAAAAGTTAATGGTTCTTTTGGGTGTTGCGGTTTTTGTCATGGGTTTGACCTCCGCCGCCGATGCTTTCTAACCCAAAAGCAGGTTTGCCCTAAGTGGCGAAGGGGGCATAGCTAAAATCACCGGGGACTTTGCTGATTTTTTCAAAATGGGTTATGGAGGAGGTTTTGCGGTCGAATATTTTATCGTTGATAATCTCTCCCTGGGAGGCTCCTTTCAATATAACTCCTTCAAATTCAAATTAACCGATGAGGAAAAGGCACGCAAACAGGAGATTGAAGAAGAGATCGATATGTTAGAGGCGGAGATTGCGCAGACTCCGGAGTCGGTTTACAAAGAATACTTAAAACAGCAAGTGGCCGAATTGAAGGGATTGGAAGGGTCTCTAAAAATTAAATCCATTACGTTGCAGGGAAAATATTATCTTCCTACGGAGGGGAAGTTTGTTCCTTATCTGATGTGGGGTTTGGGAGAATATGCCGCCACCAACGGACACTCTGAAACCAAGATGGGTATCCATCTGGGAATGGGGGGGGAATACTTTAAAACCCAGCGGGTCGGATGCATCATCGAGGGAGCGTATCACATCGTTTTCACCGAAGAAGAATCCATCAAATACTTCGATTTGAAAGCCGGACTGATTTTCTATCTGGGGGGAAAGTAAAAGTAAGTTTTTCTTCCGGGAATTGGACACTGTCACTGTTGCCATTTACATCATCGCCATTCCACCTTTCAAAGGATGATAACAGAGAAGGCTTGAGGAATAGTCTTTCAGAATATTATATGTAGGGCTATTCGTGGAACAGGCGGTGATTAAATCCCCGCCCGAACCAGAAATGTTTTCAAGGACCAGTATCAATTTAAGTTAGGTGCTGGTTTTCTTTTTGTTTTACTTTTTACCCTTATTATTAAGTAGGGGCAGTTCCTGTAGAACATCCCGCCACAAGCGGGGAGTTGTCTCTACGCTTTTTTCCATCATAAAACTGCCGATAATAACTCGTAAATAGTTATAAATGTCATACAGGTTACTTTACCCATTCCATTTAGCTTGACATGTATGTGGGATTTTGTTATTATCGTTAATCGAAACCATTTGATCGGGCGGGGATTGAGCCCCTGCCCGAAAGAGAACCATACGGTTCATACCGGAGGAATATAGATAATGCGTTTGAACGATTTGCCGAAACATTACGATCCCAAAAAGGCTGAGGATAAGTGGTATCAGTTCTGGCTGGAGAAGAAATTATTCCACGCAGACGTGCATACCAATAAAGAAACTTTCAGCGTGGTGATTCCGCCACCCAACGTTACCGACGTGCTTCACGTGGGTCATGCGCTGAATAATACCCTGCAGGATATTCTAATCCGATGGAAAAGGATGCAGGGATACGAGACCGAATGGCTTCCGGGCACGGATCATGCAGGAATCGCCACCCAGGTGATTTTGGAAAAGAAGCTGGCTAAAGAAGGTTCCTCCAGAGAGAAATTGGGAAGAGAGAAGTTTGTAAAACTCGCCTGGGATTGGAAGCGAAAAAATGGAGATGCTATCTTAAATCAGCTAAAAAAGATCGGTTGTTCCTGCGATTGGGACAGAGCCAGATTCACTTTAGATGAAGGGCTTTCCGAAGCGGTTCTGGAGGTATTTGTTCATCTTTATGATAAGGGATTGATATATCGGGGAAAACGAATTATCAACTGGTGCCCGCGCTGCCAAACTTCTCTTTCAGACGATGAAACTGAACGGGAGGAAAAAGATGGGCACCTGTGGTATATAAGATATAAGCTTAAAGGAGCGGATGAATACATCACCGTAGCCACCACCCGACCGGAAACCATGCTGGGCGATACTGCGGTGGCGGTGAACCCAAAAGACAAAAGGTTTGAGAAATTAGTGGGTAAATCCGCCATTTTGCCCATACTGGATCGGGAGCTAAAGATCATAGCCGACGATTTTGTGGATCCGGAATTCGGCACCGGAATGGTGAAAGTTACTCCGGCGCATGATCCCAACGATTTTGACATGGGGCAAAGGCATAATTTAGAGAAAATCAACGTGATGAATCCTGACGGAACCATGAATGAGAATGCCGGAAAGTTTGCGGGGATGGATCGATATGCCTGCCGGGAAGCTTTGGTGGCGGAGCTTAAGAAGAAGAAGTTTTTGGAAAAGATCGAAAAATACCAGGTGGCATTGGCTTTATGCTATCGTTGTGGGACTGAAATCGAGCCATATCTTTCTCTCCAGTGGTTTGTGAAGATGAAGCCTTTGGCTGAGCCAGCCATCCAGGCGGTGAAAACCGGCAAGGTGAGATTCTATCCCGAGCGCTGGACCAAGACTTACATGCACTGGATGGAAAATATACGAGATTGGTGCATCTCCCGACAATTGTGGTGGGGACATCGCATCCCGGTCTGGTGCTGTCAAGATTGTAAAGAGATTATGGTTTCCAAAACTGCGCCTCTGAAATGCACCCAGTGCAAAAGCAAGAATCTAAAGCAGGATGAGGATGTGTTGGATACCTGGTTTTCCTCCTGGCTTTGGCCCTTCTCCACATTTGGATGGCCTAAGAAGACTCCGGAGCTGGAGAGATTTTATCCCACCAAGGCGCTTTTCACCGCTTCCGAGATCATCTTCTTGTGGGTGGCGCGCATGGTGATGGCAGGATATGAGTTCATGGGAAAAGAGCCTTTCTCGGACGTCTACATTCATGGCACGGTGCGGGACGAGCAAGGGATCAAGATGAGCAAATCCTTGGGCAATGGAATCGATCCTCTGGAGATAATTGACGAATATGGAGCGGATGCTTTAAGAACCACCATGATGTTGGTGACACCGGAGGGACAGGATACTCTTATTGCCAAGAAAACCTTCGAGGTGGGGCAACACTTCGCTAATAAGCTATGGAATGTATCTAAATTTGTGATGGGAAACCTTCCGGAGGGAATTACCCCTGTAGGGACAACCCTAGGGTTGTCCCTACAAGATCTCAAATTAGAGGATCATTGGATTCTAAGCCGTCTGAATCGCACCATTAATGAAGCCACCAGCTTCATGGATAACTACAGATTCAATAGTGCAGTAAAAGCATTGTATGATTTCATCTGGCACGATTTCTGCGACTGGTATGTGGAGTTGACAAAGCAGAGGCTAAACTTACCGGATGGGGAAAGGGACAAAGTAACTGCTCAAAATGTGACACATCTTGTGCTCAATCACATCCTCCGTCTCCTTCATCCTTTTGCCCCGTTCGTAACTGAGGAGATATGGCATCACTTATATAAGCTGGGATCGGATGGTAACTCTTCGTCTCTTCTTATGGCTAATTGGCCCACCTCCAACCAAGAGCTAATCCACGAGAGTCTGGAGGACACCTTAAAAAGAGTGCAGGATGTGGTTACCGCCATACGAAACATCAGATCGGAGATGAACGTGCCACCGGTTAAAAAGGCGGACGTTTTGATCCAGGTGGATAAACAGAGCTTGGTAAAAATATTGGAAGATAACCGGGATCACATCCTAAACTTGGGCAAGGTGGAAAAGCTTAATATCGGAATCAAGCTCACCAAGCCGGATCATTCAGCCAGCGCGGTGATAAAGGATGCGGAGATATTCATTCCCCTCGAAGGTTTGATAGATATGGAACAAGAGCGAAAGAGATTGGAGAAAGAGATTTTAAGAGTCAATCAGCTCTTGGAGAAGATAAACAAAAAGCTCTCTAATGAGGATTTCGTAAAGAAAGCGCCCAAGGAGATAATTAATAAGGAAAAAACCAAAAAAGAAGAATATAGCTCGATGGTGGAGAAGTTGAATAAAAATTTAGAGGGGCTTTTGGGCTGGTAATAACCTAAGTTAGAAGATACGCAGGAAGCATTAAATGAGAATAATTGGCATAATCTGGATGGATAGTGTTATAGAGAAAATTGAAACAAAACATCATGTGAGCAGAGGGGAGGTAGAAGAAGTTCTTAATAGAAAGCCTAAGGTTAGGAAATTGCGGAGAGGACGGTTTCGAGGTGAATCTGTTTACAGAGCTTTAGGAAAGACACAGACTGGACGTTACCTGACAGTTTTCTTTATCTACAAGTTAACCAGTGAAGCACTTATTCTAAGTGCTCGTGACATGGACAAAAAGGAACGAAGTAGTTATGCCAAAAAGTAGAAAACGAATGTTACCAAGAGACACTTTACCCGACAATTTTTCTTCACTCGAGAAGTTTTGGGCATTCTGGGACACTCACAGCACTGCAGACTACGAAGACCTGATGGAGGATGTGAAGGTAAAGATAGACCTTCGCTCCAGTAAGATATATTGTGCCGTGGAGAAGGATTTGATCGCCCAATTGCAGAGTCAGGCGCGACGTCAAGGAGTCTCAATGGAGACTTTAATCAATCTCTGGCTTCAAGAAAAAATGCGCAAAATTGCTTCGAGCAAGTGAGAAACTGATTCCCAGTTGGTGAGAATTGCTACTGAATACTGAAGATATTTGGATATAGATCCGGGATGTTATCAGGATGTATTTCTTTTTTGATACTTCGACAATAGAAATTGCCGAAGCCTTAACTAAAAACCTCTCTTCCTTGTTCCCCCTCTCCATTTTATGTAGAGGGGTTCACCCTGCCCTTCGGTCCTGCCTCGCACTGAGTGCGCTTGGCACGAAGTGAGACCTCAGGGTCGAAGGAAAGGGATTCACCCCGAAGGGGATAGAGGGTGAGGTATGGGAATAAAGTCATTTCTGAATTGTATAAGTTATCGAAAGAGTAATAAACATCTGATACTTCGGCAATAGGAATTGCCGAAGCTTGAGCATCTAACCTTATTTTTTAAGGTGGTGAGTGAAATGAAAAATTCTGTTACGTTCAAATTAACAGTTTTAGGATTTGCCCTTCTTGTGGGCAGTTTGTTTTTAGGTGAACCATCACCAGTTTATGCAGAAGTATCAGTCACTATTTACAACTCTGATTTAGGTCTGGTCAAGGATGTGCGGGAATTGGAGTTTCAAAAGGGGAAAAGCATAATCAAATTTACTGACGTAGCCTCCGAAATCGATCCTACCTCGGTTCACTTCAAGCCAATCAATCCCTCCGACCAAGTGAGTATCTTGGAGCAGAACTATCAGTATGATCTGGTCAGCTCCACCAAGATATTGGAGAAATACGTGGACAAGGAGATTGAGCTTTTCACCAAATCAGAAGGACCTAAGGGAGAGGAAAAATCTTACAAGGGCACACTCCTCTCCTATTCTACCGAGAATGTAACTATACAAGAATCCGGAGGAGCTATTCGGATAATAAGGCTGAATGAAGTGAGAGACCTTTATTTCCCTACTCTCCCGGAAGGTTTGATCACCAAGCCCACCTTGGTATGGCTTTTAGATAGCCAGGTGAGCGGTAAAAGAAAGGCAGAGGTTAGTTATCTGACCAACGGGATCAACTGGCATACGGAATACGTGGCGGTGGTGGATCAGAAAGATCAAAACTTAGAGCTGGCGGGCTGGGTCTCCGTCGACAATCGTTCCGGCGCCACTTATGAAGATGCGAAAGTGAAAGTAATCGCTGGAGAAGTTCATCGGGTCGAAGAAATGCCTCCGCCCCGACTCGGTAAAGGGCTTGCCATGGATATGTCAGCGGCTCCGTCTCAGTTTGAAGAGAAGGCATTCTTCGAGTATCATCTCTACACTCTTCTCCGTCCTGCCACCATAAAGGATAATGAGATAAAGCAGGTTTCCCTTTTTCCTTCCACCAACGTCAAAGCTAAAAAAATCTTCACTTATGATGGCGCCAGATACGATAAAAAAGTTAGGGTGGAGATGGAGTTTAAGAATTCCCAAAGCGAAGGATTGGGAATGCCCCTGCCTGAGGGGAAAATCAGAGTGTATAAGATGGATGTGGACAAATCCTTAGAATTTGTGGGAGAAGATAGGATCGATCATACACCTAAAGACGAAAAGGTGCGGGTCTTTTTGGGAAATGCCTTCGACATAGTAGGAGAAAGAAAAAAGACCGATTTCAAACAGATCACAGACGATATCACCGAGGAATCATATCAGATCAAACTCCGCAATCACAAGGAAGAGCCTGTCGAGGTAGTCGTGGTGGAGCATCTTTATTCTTACGTCCAGTGGGAGATAAAAGAGTCCTCTTTTCCCTATGAGAAGAAAGATGCCAACACCATCGAGTTTAAGATTCAGTTGGCTAAAGATCAAGAGGTAGTGCTGAATTATACGGTGAGGTATTATTTCAGATAAAGGGGTCTGGCTTAGGAACCAGTGTCCAGGGACCAGAGGATGATTGTTGGTTCGGGGTACCTTACCCCGAACCAAAGAAGTTGCAGGGTGAGGGTCCATCCTGAAGGGCACCCCACAACAATGGTAATTTGATATTAGAAAAAATCGAACTTCGATAGACCAGCTTCGACTAACGATACGAGTCGTCAAGATCCCGCTTCGCGGGACATCGAAACCGAAAACCGAGCTTCGAGCTTCTGAAGTTTCAGTGATAGAAATCATAAAAGTTGCGGGCAAGGGCTCCCCGCAACAACATTGTATAGAAGGTTTATGCCTTAACTCCATTCAACATCGTGAAGCGATAGAGACGACTCGTCCGAGCTGAATGAGAAAAGCAATTCCCTCTCCCCACAGGGGAGAGGGTAAGGGTGAGGGGAAAACCAAATAGAACGTAACAAATTTTCTGGAGAATAATTTTACGATTTTACTGGAGGTGAGATGAAAAATATGAATTCAAAGTATTGCTTTTGGGGATGGCTTTTTCTATTTTCCTTTTTCCTTTTTCCTTTTCTTTTATTTGGCTGTGGCGCAAAAAATCCCGGTTTAACCTCCGCCAAAATATATTTAGGTCTTACTCCGCCTGATTACGAGAAGGCGCTGGAACAGCTTCAGCTTGCGGTGAAGCAGGATTCCTTGAATGCAGAAGCACATTTTCTTTTGGGCAAGATTTACGGTGACAAAAAATTGTATCCGGAGATGCTGACGGAATTTGATAAAGCGGAAAAAAGCAAGCTGAAGCCAAAAGACTCAAAGATCATAGAGGAAATCCGTCAGATCAAGAATCAAAAATGGACTGAAGTATTGAATTCAGGAATACGTCTGAGCAAGAGAATAAAACAGGTGGATCAATACAAACTCGAGCTTTTGACCGACTTCTCAAAATACTCCGGGTATAAAGATAGCCTTAAAGTGGTCTCCAGAGATTTGGGGGACGCGGATCAATTCAGCTGGGACTCCTATCAGATGTTTAGTCAGACAAAACCAGCGCTGGAGGAGTTAGAGAAGGCATTGGATCAGGAAACCATTCATCGCTACGAGCTTGCCATTCTCATCGATTCTGCCCGATACGAGCCTTTTCTGAACCTGGCGGTCGAGTACGTGCGCAAGGATGAGCTAAACAAAGCACTCGGATATTACCAGACGGCATTGCTTCTTAAACCAGACGATTCCAACGTGATGAACGATTATGCCGTCACCTTGCTTTCTGCCAAGAAATTCGAAGAGGCGGAGAACCTTTATGAGAAGATATTACAAAAAGATTCCACCAATGTCAACGCATTGGTGAATTTAGCCATGATCTATGCCCGGAAAGGAGATGCCGAAAAATCGCTTGATACCTACTCGAGGGTCATCTCCATAGATCCCGAATATAAGGATGCCTACTTCAACCGGGGGCTTCTGCTTTTGGCCAAAAGCCAGGAGAAAGCTTCGGTGGCTAAATCTTACAAAGACTCTCTGAGCAAAAAATCAAAAGACAAAGGGCTTTTATCCCAATACCAATCTGCCTGGGAGGATTATAATCAGGTCTTCGTTAAAGCGGAAGCCGATTTTCAAAAGACGGTCCAAATTGACCCGAATGATAAAGATGCGTTCTTCCATCTGGGCCTTTTGTATTTAAGTAGAGCCCAGATTTCAAATGTCGAAAAAAACCAGGATAGCGATTACAACCAGGCAGAGAGCTTCTTCAAAAAAAGCTTAGGGCTTGATCCTCAAAATCCTGAGACTATGAAATATCTGGGATTCACTCTTTTGAGTGAGAAGAGGTGGGAGGAAGCCAGCTCTTATCTGGAACAACTGGTGGAATTGGCTCCCACCGACAGAGAAGCCTGGGGCTATCTTGCCATCGCTTATGCCCGATTGGGGAAAAAGGATAAGGCGGAGGAGGCTTTCAAAAAGTCCGGACGGTAGAGTCCTAGAGAGTTCGGGCAGGGGTTCAACCCCTACCCGAACCCGAAAGGCTGCTACATTTTGCCTGACCTCCCCCTCACCTTGATCCTCTCCCCGGAGGGGAGAGGAAAGTTCCTTCTCCCCTTAGGGGAGATGCATATGCATGCTTCGCAAGGTTAGGATGAGGGGGGACTTCACTGAGTAGCGGGCCAGATGCACTTTATCAACCAGGGAGCAAAACTAAAAGAGCTATTGAAACACATAAGCAAATCTTAGGGACAACTGTGGGTTCAATCCCCATCCAACCAGAAACCCCACCAATAAGGTGTCTGAAAATAAAGAAGACAAAAAAGTGTTCCTCACCCCTGCCGGGGCGATGATCGCCTTAATCTGCTTTTTCCTGCCATGGGTCAAAATCTCGTGTGGCCGGATAGTGAGATCCTTTTCTGGACCATAATTTGGGGGGATCTTCTGGCTGGTTTTTCTGTCAGCATTAGCGATAATCACTGCCTTTTTCTATTTTCGAGGTCAAAAAAAGTTTGAGAAGTCAAGAGCGGTTGTATTACTTGCATCCATAGCTGCATTTATAGCGGTATTCATCAGATACGCCTGTTTGGTTTGGACACAGAGGAGTTTATTGGTCAAAGTTGGCTCCCCAGCGATTAACTGCACCATTCAGGTCGGTGCTATTGGCACGATTTTTGGTTTTCTTCTGGCAATGGTTGGCTCGCTTTTTCTAAGAACGGAGAGGCGACCAGAGTAAGTCAAGCATGGCGAAGGTATGAACCGCATGGTCATATCGAAGCCTAATTGACAAAACTGCTAACGAGAAGAAAGGAAGGAGTTAATCCATTAGGATTCTATAAAAGCTTACGCCTTAACTCCACTAGCAGACTTCATCAATGAGAAAGA
>Ga0315288_10001022_pt1 | contig 35580 bp, 34 predicted proteins | sample YL17G11_20_MG_FD_203454 | JGI IMG/M metagenome (GOLD analysis project Ga0315288, IMG submission 203454) | Sediment microbial communities from Yellowstone Lake, YNP, Wyoming, USA - YL17G11_20 | ecosystem: Environmental > Aquatic > Freshwater > Lake > Sediment | place: USA: Wyoming | collected...
GCAATTACTTCTGGTGCTTTTTGGGAAGGAATTGATCAATATGTGTTCGCAGCATTTGACACAAGTGGTGTTGATACATTTACGTATTGGTATCGTTCAGCACCATCTACCTGGGTTTCCGTACCAGCACAAACTCAAATTGATATAACACAGTTCAATGATCCAACTTCGGGCTTAGTTGCATTAAGTGCTAATCGTTACAATAATCATTGGGTTTACGTCGGGGCAGAAGGAACTGTTAATGTTGTTTACGGCTTAGAAAATACCAATAGTCTTTCAACAGCGCAAGAAGCACTAATACCTCCACTACCACCAGATGTTGTAAAATTTGCTGTTCTCGTGGGACGAATTATTATTAGAAGAAATCAGGTAACTTTCGTTCAGGTTGATAGCGCTTTTGAATTAAGTTTTCAAGGTGCAAGCATTTCCAATCACAACGACCTTAGTGGGTTACAAGGTGGTACAGCTAATGAATATTATCATTTCACTAGCGCAGAATACACATCTTGGCAAGATTTGAATGGTACTGGAAATGGACTTACAGTCCATTCAGGTTCTGGTACATGGGAATCTCGAACCATAACTGGAACGACAAATAGAATATCATTATCAAATGGTGATGGAATTGCTGCTAACCCAACGATTGATATTGATGCAGCATATGTTGGACAAACGTCAATTACTACTCTTGGAACGATTACAACTGGTACATGGGATGCGACAACAATAGCAACAACCAGAGGTGGTACTGGATTAACATCCTATGCTACGGGCGATACTCTCTATGCTTCTGCTATAAACACACTTTCTGTCCTGACTATTGGTGCATCTGCAACGTATCTCAGGAGTAATGGAACTATACCCGCCTGGAGTACAATTCCAGGTACTGAAGTTGCGGGTGCCGCGCTTACAAAGGTAGATGATACAAACGTTACTTTGACTTTAGGTGGAACTCCTACAACCGCGCTTTTGCGAGCAGCATCGTTGACATTGGGATGGTCAGGACAATTAGCAGTAAGCCGTGGTGGTACTGGTGTATCTACATTCGGTGGAACAAATACACTTCTCTACACAACTGCAACGGATACCCTTTCTTCTGTTGCTACTGCGAATACTTCTGCTCTTGTAACAAGTAGTACTGGCGTACCGAGTTGGACTTCTGGCACCGTAGCGAATAGGGTTTTGAGAACAGATGGAACCACAATTACCTTCTCCCAAGTTGCACTGACAACAGATGTTTCTGGAAGATTGCCGTTTGCAAACTTGACTCAAGGTTCTGCGCGTTCAGTTCTTGGTGTTACAGGAAATGCAACAGCAGATGTTGCTTCTATTCAAGGAACAGCAAACCAAGTGCTTGTTGTTAATGGTGCGGGAACCGCTCTAACATTTGGTTCTATTGATCTTTCACAATCTGCTGCTGTTGGAACATCTATTCTCGGTATTGCTAATGGTGGTACAAATGGTACCACTAACACAACAGGATTTAACAATTTGTCTCCCCTCACGACTAAGGGAGATTTAATTGTTCATAATGGTACAAATAACATAAGACAAGCAGTTGGTACAAATAACTTTGTTTTGACCGCTGACTCAACAGTAGGCTCCGGCATTAAATGGGCAGCAATTGCAGGAACAGTTTTACAACTTTACAATGAAAATCCAGTTACACCGACAGCAAGCACGGTTGCTGGTAACAATTCAGTTGCAATTGGTCAGGGTCAAACAGCTTCAGGACAAGATTCTATCGTTCTTGGTGGAAGTTCAAACACTGCATCAGCAACATATTCTTCTGCTCATGGTAATCGTGCTATTGCACGACACTATGGTGGGTCTGTTCAATCATCTGGAAGATTTGCAATAGATGGAGACGCTCAAGCTGGTCGTTATACTCTTAGAACACAAACAACTAATGCTACATCAACAACTATGTTTCTAGATGGAACAGGTGGTACACAACGATTAGTGTTGGAAAATACATCAGCATGGACTTTTGATATTTTGCTGGTGGCTCGTAATACTGCTGCTGCACAAGCAGCAGGATATAGATTCGTTGGGGTAATACGCCGCACGGCAACAGCGGCATCAACAGCAATAGTTGCTTCAAGTAAAACAGTAATTGCTGAAGACAATGCTGCATGGGATGCAAACATTACTGCGGATACAACAAACGGAGCGCTAAATATTGCTGTAACCGGCGTCGCTGCAACTACAATTGATTGGGTCGCTATTGTTTCAACTGCGGAGGTAGATGTATAATGGATTTTGATTTTAGTACTGAATACATAACGCCAACAGCGTCAACAGTGTTAACAATTGTTAGCACTGGATCACTGCGTATACCGGCTGGTACAACGGCAGAAGAACCCGGCTCACCTGCTGCTGGTGACATTCGTTACAATACAACTACCAATTCCCTAGAGTTTTACAACAGTGGCTCTGTTGCATGGCAAACTTCGGGTAATGCTGAAACTAACGGCATTTCTGGATTATCTACAACTGGATTGGTTACTCGAACAGGAACTGCAACCTATACCACTAGAACCATTACTGGTACTACAAACAGAATCACCTTGTCAAATGGAAGCGGCGTTTCGGGCGACCCAACCGTTGATATTGCTGCAACTTATGTTGGACAGACATCGATCACTACATTAGGAACAATTACGAGTGGGACATGGAATGCAACAGCAATTGGTGCAACGTTCGGAGGAACTGGTTTAACATCATATATTACTGGTGATACTTTATATGCCTCTGCTGCAAATACACTTTCTGCTTTGGCAATAGGTACATCTGCAACATATCTAAGAAGCAACGGAACTATCCCTGCATGGAGCACAATATCTGGTACAGAAATTACAGGTTCGGCACTTACAAAAGTGGATGATACAAACGTTACGTTAACGTTAGGTGGTACTCCATCTACAGCACTTTTAAGAGCAGCATCTCTAACTCTTGGTTGGACAGGACAATTAGCAGTAAGTCGGGGCGGTACTGGTGTAGCTACTTTCGGTGGAACTAATACGCTGCTTTACACAACAGCAACAGATACTCTTTCGTCAATCACAACCGCAAACACTTCTGCTCTTGTAACAAGTAATGCTGGTCTTCCTGGATGGACTTCTGGCACTGTAGCGAATAGGGTTTTGAGAACTAATGGTACTACAATTTCCTTTTCACAAGTTGATTTAACTACAGATGTTACAGGAATACTACCTCTAGCAAACGGTGGAACTGGTAATGCAACCGGCTTACTACTTAACAATATCATTGCAGCAACTGGTTCAAATTCGATTAACAACGGCGATAATGATCAGACTTGGAATTGGGCATTAACAACTGTCGCAAAAACTGCATTCACGTTTAGCGAATCCTCCGCCGCAACAAATGGGGCTGGTTCTCAATTCTTGGTAGATATTAGCACTATTGCTTCTTCAACAGCAAATCCAATTCGTATTCGTGCCCAAGGTAATGATATCTTAGCAGTAACTAATATAGGAGTAGTTACTTTACAAGGTGCCGATGCTGGTACCGGTTCATCAATTACAGTTCGCGGTGGCAACTCTTCAACGGCAGCAACAGTAGGTGCAAACGTATCAATAACTGGCGGAACCTCAGGTACGTCAGGAACTGGTGGACAAATAAATTTAACTGGCGGTACAGGTGGTACAACGGGTACAGGTGGCACTGTTACCTTACGTGGAGGTCCAGGAGGAACAGTATCTGGGGGTGGTGCAGTTGCTGCTGTTCGCGGAGGAATCCCGGTTGACGGGGGTGGTGGAGGAGTTACGATTGCTGCTGAAGCAGGAGTTGGAACTAGTCGAACAGGTGGAAATGTTACAATAACCGCTGGTGCAGGAACTGCGCCAGGAGGAGTCGCAGGAAGTGTTACAATAACTGCTGGTGCTGTCCCTGCCGGTGGAGGAACTGTTGGTGCTGTGACAATCACGGGTAGTTCAAATGCATCGGGAGGTCAAGCTGGTGGTGTTATTGTACAAGGTGGTGCGACGACTACTTCCGGTTCAGGTGGCTTGGCAACATTGAGAGGGGGGACGAGTACCAGCGGCGCAGGAGGAAGTGCGGTAGTATCTGGAGGCACATCAGCAGACGGAGCAGGAGGATCAGTATCTCTTACGGCTGCAAACGGTGTTGGAACAAACCGATCTGGTGGAAATGTTACAATTACTAGCGGCACACCAACCGGAAGTGGTAGTAATGGCACAACTACATTTAATATTGGAGCATCACAACAAGGGCAATTTACTGCGCTAGGATCGTTCGTTCTCGGCAATGCAGCACTTGCTACAAGTGCAACAGATGGATTCTTGTATATAACTTCAACTGCTGGTGTTCCGTCTGGCGTCCCAACATCATTTACTGGACGAACACCTATTGTATACGATACAACCAATGATAGGTTCGATGTTTATAATGGTGCATGGAAATCGTTTTATGCAAACGGATTAGTCGATCCTGGCGCAAACGGAGTTGTCGTTAGAACAGCAGCAAATACAACAACTGCTCGTACAATTACAGGAACAACAGATAGAATAACGTTATCAAATGGCGATGGCGTTGCTGCCAATCCAACTATTGATATTGCTGCAACTTATGTTGGACAAGCATCAATCACTACACTTGGAACAGTTACAAGCGGGACATGGAATGCAACAGCAATTGGTGCAACGTTCGGAGGAACTGGACAAACAGTTTATGCAGTGGGTGATATACTGTATGCAAACACCACAACTACGCTGGCAAAACTTGCGGGTGTTGCGACGGGCAATGCTCTTATTTCAGGTGGTGTTGGTGTTGCTCCTTTATGGGGCAAAATAGGGCTAACCACACATGTATCTGGTACATTAGCTGAAGGTAATGGTGGTACAAATCAATCTACATATGCACAAGGTGATATACTGTACGCATCTGCGGCAAATACACTATCAAAACTAGCAAAAGATACCAATGCTACTCGTTATCTGTCAAACACGGGCGGAAGCAATAATCCCGTTTGGGCGCAAATTGATCTATCAAATGGAGTCACTGGTGACCTTCCATTCGCTAATTTGACTCAAGGCTCTGCGCGTTCAGTCCTTGGTGTTACAGGAAATGCAACTGCTGATGTTGCATCAATCCAAGGCACAGCAGATCAAACCTTAGTTGTTAATTCAGCAGGAACAGCACTAACATTTGGTGCTTTAAATCTCGCTGCTGCCGCAGCCACTACTGGCGATCTACCATTTAGTGCTCTTGCACAAGGTTCTGCAAGGTCTGTTCTTGGTGTAACTGGTAACGCGACTGCTGATGTTGCATCAATCCAAGGCACAGCAAACCAAGTTCTTGTTGTAAATGGTGCTGGTACAGCACTAACATTCAGTTCTATTGATCTTTCACAATCTGCTACTGTTGGAACCTCTAGACTAGATTCTGCTAATATTGTACAAGGTTCAGCACGTTCGGTCTATGGCGTAACTGGTAATGCAACCGCAGATCGTGCTGATATTCAAGGCACGGCAAATCAAGCACTTGTTGTTAATTCCGCAGGCACAGCACTAGCTTTTGGCACTGTTGCTATAGCTGGTGGTGGAACTGGACAAGTAACACAAACTGCAGGTATGGATGCGTTGTCTCCAACGACAACCAAAGGCGATTTGTTAGTTGATAACGGAACAAGTGTTATACGGTTGGCAGTTGGCACCGATACACACGTCCTGACCGCAGATTCAGCACAAGCAGCAGGCGTTAAATGGGCAGCAGCAACCGCATCTGTCACATTATCTACTATCACAGCCGCTGGTGGTTCAAACTCAATCAACAACGGAGATAATGCTCAGACTTGGAACTGGGCTTTAACAACAGCGGCTAAATCGGCATTCAAATTTACCGAGAATACAGCCGCAATCAACGGTGTCGCTGCTCAGCACTTACTTGATGTCTCAACAATTGCCGCATCTACTGCTAACCCACTTCGTGTCCAAGCAAGGGCTCTTGATGCCCTAACCATAATCCCATTAGGATCGACAGTTCTTGGTAATGCTGCTCTAGCAACCAGTGCAACTGATGGCTTCCTTTATATCTGCGCAGGGGCAGGTAAGCCTACAGGTACACCTGTAGCATTTACTGGTAGAGTTCCACTATACTTTGATAACACCGAGAAGGTATTGTATTCAGTAGGTAATACCCTTGCTGCAAACCAGTGGCGTCCAACTGCCGCAATGAATTCAAGATTCGTTCACCACCTTGAAGATGACTTCATGTTATCAGGTATTACAGTCGCATCTACTTCGAAGGAACCAGGAGAATTGTCGTGGTGGATGACTCAAAGTGCGGCTGCAACAAACAGCGTTCAGGCTTCTGAGGCAGACCATCCAGGAATTTACCGTGCTGTTACTGGTGCGACTTCAGGTAACAACTCAGCAATTCATATGATGGGTGCAGCGGCTACAACCTCATCGACCATGGCTAACCAAATTGCTGAATTTACATGGATCGTGCGTATCCCAACGATTACAACAGTGATTTGCAAAGTTGGACTCTGCCAAGATGCATCTGACGGTGCTGCTGCTACATATGGAACCAACGGAGTCTGGTTTGAATTCAGTTCTGCAGCCAGTGCTAACTGGAGATGTTATACTCGTTCAGCAAGCACATCATCAACTGCATTAAGCACTGGTGTTGCGGTCACAGCAAATAACTGGTATGTACTTCGTGCAGTTAGGAACACGACAACAAACTGGGAGTTCTTTGTCAATGATGTGTCAAGGGGGACAATTGCAACAAACCTACCGACAACTGCAGTCAACATTGGTGGAATTGTTCAAACTGCAACGACTGCGGCAAGAAACTTAGACTTTGATTACTTCTCCTGTATAACAGAAGTTCTCGGAAATAGGTATACATAAAGGTTATTTTTGTTCTCATTTTTCATATATAGATTATTTGGAGGTTCATACTATGGCTAATGCATCTATTCATGTTGTTTCTGTATTTGCTCAAGGCGATCCAAATGGAATTACACCTACTACACTAGGTATTTTTGCCGAGGTTTCTACGGAAGCAAATTTTAGTTTTAACACTACAATTGGTATTAATCAACCTTTCGATCAACCACAATCACAAATAAAACTTAATTTAATTGCTGCGGCTAAACAACTTCTATCGGATAGTGGTTATCCTGTTGGACAAAACGACACACTTTTCATACTTGGTATTTAAGGAGATAAAATGTTAAACCTTGACCTTATCTTGGTCTTTCAAGACGCCACAACTCGAACAACGTATAAATTTACTCCTAAAGCTCGAATAAGAAGTATAGATGCTGCTAGAATTTTTCAACTTTTCTATGCAACGAGTGGTATGGCTCCACCAAAAGATGGAGTAGATGAATTTATTGAACAAAATAAGTTATCTAGCCATTTTACAATAACAACCGCTCCGCTTTAATCATGAAAGAAGGCGACGAAATCTTCGGTCTTCTTTTCCTTCTTTCATTTAAAACAACATAGGAAAGAGAATATGGATCCAGGTATTGAAATGACCGTAGATGAACTTAAGGACTACAATAAAAACTCAGTGTTTCTACTTCTAAATGCCTACAATAATAACGTATTTGCATTTGGTGGCAACGTATATCAATCAGATGAAGTTTCTCGGTCAAACATTTCCGGGACATCAACGATGGCACTTCTTTTACTTCAAAGAGGATCTGACTTTCCTGCTAATTTTACTTGGCGCTCAGCTGATAATCAAGATATTCCAATGACTGCTGTGGATGTTCTCAATATGGGAGCAACTCTCTTTAGTTTCATTTCAACTAATTACCTGAATTCGTTTCATCATAAAACCTTAATTGACAATTTAACAACTGTACAAGAACTTATTGATTATGATATTACAACAGGATGGCAAGGTACGTTACCTTGGTAATTAAAAGGTTAGATAAATACTCTGTCAATAAGGAATAAACAATGAGACTTTCATTTCGCCAAGGTATTGTTACAACACCTGTAAATATAAGCAACGAGCCAGATTTTCTTAATTTATCTGGTAACGATATCTTCATAAACACTCAAAATGGTTCCCTATTAGTTACATTTTCGCAAGGGGACAGTGAGTATCTTCTTCGTGAAACAGACAATGCTGTAATTCTAGCATTTCCTGGACCATTTCTATCAACAGAAACATATTGGTTATATTGGGATATTCATCCTATTACAGGTCACAAGGGTTATGGAACAACGACACTTGAACCACGATTTGGATCAGTACTTCTAAGCTCGCCAGCTATCGATCAACACTTCTTTTCAACTGTTGACAGACAAATGTATGTTTGGAACGGTACAACATGGCTAAAGAAGGTTCGGTGTTTTGCAGGAAGATTGCAGAACACACAGATAACAAATACATATCCCCTTATTGGTGGTAGTCAACCAAATAAACGATTTTTTGTTCCTAATAATGTTACTGGCGAATTTGTTGTTAATGATCCAATTACAATCACACAAACTGCTGGAAACGATGGTGTGTATACAATTGTAGCATATACCTTCAACTCATCTTTAAACAGAACAGAAATCACTGTTAGCCAGAATATTCCAAACCCAACAGCATTTAGTGGTTACTTAGCACACACTCCTGCTCCATTTATTCTAGGATCATTAATTGACTATGGTCCTGGTTCTCAAGCAAACCTCAACCAAGAAATTCTTTCTGGACCAATTTTCTACGATCAAACTGGTGCTGCAGTTAAGAAACTAACAGGCGAATTCTACACAACAGAAACACCATTTATTATCGGATCTGGACAATTACAACCAATTAAACTTGAAGAATCGTTTATCTTTGGAACAGCATCGGTTAATATCGGTGCATACTCTGTTGTTACAATTTCAAACAATCCACCAACACAACTAATTCCAGCTGCATACGAAGATACAAATGTCAAAATTCTTGGTATGCTAACAGACACAACACTATTTGGTCAAGTTGGAACTGTTATTTTGCAAGGTGTTGTTACAAATCCCGCATGGAACTGGTCAGGTGGTAACGTTACCCTATGGGTTGATACTGGTGGTGCTCTAACCGCCACCGATCCTAATATTACAACACCAACACGTCCAAAAGCACCACCAATTGCACGTACGATTAATAAGAACCAAATTATCTTCATGCAAGGTATGGGCGGTCCTGGTGTTGCTGGTCCTCAAGGAGCTGAAGGCGAAGTCGTTCTTGCAACATCTTCTCTATATGGTACTGTAAAACTTTCGTTACCACCAGTTACTTCCGGTAATCCTATTGCTGTTGGTGATAACGATCCAAGACTAACAGATGCACGTAATCCATTACCGCACAATCATGGTGGTCTTGAAATTATTGTTCCACCATTTGGTAGCTTAACAGCAACAACTGTACAACTACAGATTCAACAACTTGAAACAAATAAGTTAGCAAAATCTGGTGGTACAATGACAGGTCCTTTGATTCTCAACGGCCCTCCAATATCAGCTCTTAGTCCAGTAACTCTTGCATTTGCAACTAGTACATATCAACCATTTGATCCTGATTTAACAGCACTTGCAACGCTTGGAACAACAGGTTACATTGTCCGTACTGGTTCTGGAACAGCTGTTACAAGAACAATCACAGGTACACCAAATAATATCACAGTTCTTAACGGTAGTGGTGTATTAGGAAATACCAGTATAGATCTTGCAGATTTTGGATCACCAGTAACAAACTCATTTGTTAAGATCACAACAGATTCAAAAGGAAGAGTATCAGCTACAACATCTGTTGTTGCACTTGATATTACATCACTCGTTGACGCTACTTATGTAAACGTCGGTGGTGATACAATGACCGGATTCTTGATTCTTAATGCAGATCCCGTTGCCGCTTTAGGTGCAGTAACAAAACAATATGTCGACGCTGCAGTTGCTGCAGCGACTGCAGGAATTACATACGTAGATCCAATTCGTGATCCAAACTTAAATGATATCCGCAGTACACAACCAGTAATAGCAGCAGGAAACATCGGGGACACTCTAACATACATCAAGTATGGAGGTGTTCAAGGCGAAACGTGGGTACAGACTGGTACATCAATAGCTGTTGATGATGGTGACGTTGCAATCTTTACGATTACTGGAACTTCACCATATATTGGCGATTGGTTCATTGTTGAACAAGGACCACTTGTTGTAGGTGACAGATACGTTATTGCTGGTACATTTGGAACAGCTGGTGCAACATTGATCGGAATGGGCTTTGTTGATGATGATCTAATTGAATACAATGGTGGAGCAGTCAACGTTGGAGGTAATTGGACTCGAAATCCTGACAACGGTATCCCAGGTACAACCCCACCTGACGATGGGATAACAGCACTTGTCAATGATAGCAATTCTCCACATTTTGGTGCAACATATTTCTATTCTGCAATGTTAGCACAGTGGGTTCAAATTAGTGTTCCTGTTGTTCTATCACTAGACGATTTGACTGACGTTACAATAACAACTCCAGCATACAACGATTATCTCACCTATGATGGTGCAGAGTGGGTAAATTCTCCTCATCGTCCACGAATTGTTGTTGTTCCTTATTCGCCAACAGTTAGCCTCGATTGGTCTGTTGCTGACGTGATTCGTATTACATTGACGGGAAATATCCAGATTACGAACACAAACGCTTACGACGGACAACGCTGTGCACTGGATTTAACCCAAGATGGAACCGGTGGTAGATCTGTAGCATTTACTTCTGAGACTCGCTTTGGAACAGATATAATCGCGTATGCTCCTAGTTCAACGCCGAACGCATTAGACAAAATCGGCTTCGTATACCTCAACTCCGCTGGGAAATATGACGTTGTCGCCCTGGTAACAGGATTTGTTTAATATGAGTGCATTACCATGACTGTAACAGTCTATCGTTCAACAGATGGCTCAGCTCCAACCTTAAATGGCTCAGCTGGTTCTTTAGTCGCCGTATTAGATGCGTGCCTAGTCAACGGATTCGGTGCACTGCCTGCTGCTGGATGGTCAATTGCAGCCACAGCTACTAACAAACGAATTTATAGGCAAGGTGCATATACAAACCAAAGATTTCTAAAAGTAGATGATTCTGGAGCTGATGCAACTGCCGGTCAGAACGCAAGAGTGACTGGTTGTTTAAGATTTATAGATATAAACACTTTAGTTGAACCATTCCCCAATTTCCCGCTTGGTGCCAGTGGAAATCCATATCTGTTTTGGTTAAAGAGTAACACAACTCCTGGAACCGCTAGGCCATGGATTGTAATAGCTACTGCAAGTTTTTTCTGGCTTTATATACGAACAATTGATTCTGGAGGAGTTACATTTCACAATCAATTCTTTGGTGACTTTGTTTCGTCAATGCCAAATGACAGGTATAATACAATTATAACTGGACAACCTACAACAAGCACGCCAGACTCTACTAATTTGACTTTAAGCACTTCATATGTAGGAACTACAGTTGCATATAGTTTAAGAAACTTGTTACAATTACCTGGACCTTGTCCAAATGGATTAATTGCGGAATCATATTTTTTAAGTAGCACCAATTATGGCGATGGTGGATTAGTGTATTCAAACACGCCAGATGACAAATTGTATGTAACAAAGATCAATATTAGTGAAGCACCAAAGTTTGCTAGAACAGACAATACGGTTAGTCACGGATACAGCAGAGGGACATTACCAGGAATGGTAGTTCCTTGCCATAATGGAAATACTTTCTTAACTGCAGGACAAACAATTACAGGAATAACCAATTTGCCTGGGAAGACATTTGAAGCTAGGCCAGTTGGTCAAGGTGCTCTAACAAAGAAATGGATTCTTTTCGAAACATCTAATACATGGTAATATATGACAACTACAGTTTATAGATCAACGGACGGCGGAGCACCTAAATTATCTAGCCAACCAGGTAGTTTAATTGAAGTTCTTGATTACTGCCTATTAAGTTCAGGTTGGACAAGGCCGTTTTTCAAAGCCGATGGTAATGTACCATATGGCTTCGTAGGAGCCGTGTATCGTCAAGGAGGAGGTAACCAATATTATCTAAAGGTAGATGATGAATTTCATTCTCTTCCTCCACCCACATCTGGGAATAATTCAACTGGAAACGCTGCTATAGTTACTGGTTACAAATCAATGTCAAGTTATACAAGTGGTACTAATCCATTCCCGAATGTGAAGAATTATGTACCAGTTAATAATAATCAGTTCTCACCTGGACTTATTGGGAACAATACGAGCATATACTTTAGGAAAGCAGCAACTGCAGTTACTGGTACTTTCTCTCAATCAGGATCATTTACAGCATCTTATGGGGCTGCGAGCACAACTATAGTGAGCACGACACGGATTGAAGGTGTGCTAATGGCAGGAACGACATTAACTTGTCCATTCTGTGCTCCAACTGGTACTGTTCTTTCATTTATTGATCCATTTACCGCAACTGTATCATTACCAACTGCTGCACCTGGAGTCGGGGTTACTGTCTCATATACGCAGAGTGTCGCATTTGTACCTTGGACTATTATAGCAACAGATAAAGCATTCTATATGTACGTTGCGTGGGGAAGTGCTACTACTTTGACTATGGTACATTACTTTGGAGATTTCGAATCGGACAAACTAGGAGATACGAACAATTGTATCTTAATTGGAACAGTTGCTACATCAGGTGCATTTCTAATCAACCCTGAATTTAATAATGTAACCAATACAACTCAATTTCCTGATTCAGCAATCAGTATCCCATCATCATCTTTCTTTGACTACAACCCAATGTCACCATCACGAGCCAAAGATTGTGGTGTTGATGGAATTAACGCCCTTAGTGTCGGCAATTCGGCTACATTTGGATTATCATATCCAGATCCAGCAACATCACATTTGTTCCTGAGTCCAATCTTCCTGTTAGACCAGTATAATGTTTCTGATGGATCTAGATATTCGTCAATTAGAGGGACATTGCCAGGAGCGTGGTCGACAGAATCGTCTGCATTTGTGAATTTCGCCAAGGGTGATACATTCACTGGAACTGGTGACCTTGCTGGTAAATCATTTGAATTCTTCAATCTAAACAATACATCATTAGTTGCATTAGAAACTTCGAGCACCTGGTAAATGTCAATACAACTTTATAGTTCAACCGACACTGGAGCACCAGTTCTCAATGGAACAGCCAGTGCTATGATTGGCGTACTTGATGCGTGCCTAGTTAATGGGTATGGATCAAGAACATCACTTGGCTGGACTAAGGCATTCTCTGGGGCTGATTTGGCTGCATATCAGATGCCATCTGGTAGCACAAGATATCTAAGGATTGATGATAGTGCAACGACTTTGGCTAGAATTAAAGGATTTGATACAATGTCTGATGTCAACACTGGAACAAATCCGTTTCCGAGTGTCGCACAGATTGCAGCAGGTGCATTTGCTAATAAGACTGATGGAGCAACGGCGGCAACTGCAAGACAGTGGATTGTTATTGGTTCAAGTACATATTTCTATTTCTGGAACCAATTAACATTACCAACGAATACAAGTCAATCGGGCACTGCTTTCTTCTTTGGAGATATAGTCAGTTTAGGTGGTGGACTTGGTAATACGGCAATAATTGCAAACCAAGTATCATTGACAAGTGGTGGTTCAAATATCACAGCCGCTAACGATACGGTTAATAATGCCACAGTGTCTTCTGGACATTGGATGTCACAACCATATGCTGGTGGGACTTCTCAAACAGTAAGCAAACATTATGCATACCTGATTGCTAGTGCCGGCATAAGTGGTGGAGATAGTACATTTGTTGGTCCTTCAACGCCAGATAGAATAACTGGTGGAATTACTTTCACTCCATTCTGGTTAGTGCAACCAACGCCGACTAGGATATTAAGGGGTTACTTACCAGGATCACTAGCAGCACTAAACTTTACTCCACTTGCACATGGAACCAAATTTCAATTTGATTACACAGGTGGCACGCAAGCAGGAAAGAAATACATATATTTGGATACACGATCTGCTTTTGGTCTCGAGCAGGGGTTTGCTGTCGAATATAACATAGATGGAATACTCAACGCACAACAAAGTAGTTACTTTTTAATGTTTGGGGATTAAGGAGAAATAATGTCAGCACTTGGCGCAATAGCAACATTGAAACCACCAGGTAATTTCTATTACACTTTGAAACTTCCATTGCCACCATCTTATTGGGTCTATCAATCAGGTCCAACAGTTGTACTTACATTGAACTCAACCACTTACAATAAAGCGTTGCCAATATGAGCGTAGCAGTATACACATTTGCCGATGGAGGTGCTCCTCAACTTGGAGGAAGCGCAGGAACATTAATTAGCGTTCTTGATTTCGCTTTGGTCACTGGATCTGGCTGGACTAAACCATATAGTGGTGCAAACAAAGCAGTTTATCGTCCACCATCTGGTAATCAGTTCTATCTACGAGTTGATGATTCTGGATTAGATGCACCAGTGGGTGGATCAGCACGAGTTACTGCGTATGAATCAATGACAACCGTCGATGTTGGAACAAATCCATTTCCGTCTGCCGCACAAGGACAAGGAAGTGCTGGCTATATATTGTGGCATAAGAATATGACTGTTGCTGGTACTGGCGGTGCCTGGAGAATGGTAGTAACAGATACATTTATGTGGCTTTGGGTTCGAGCACAAACAAATACCACAAGTGGTACAGGATTCGTCGTATCTGGATTTGGTGATGTACCTTCCAAGAAATCTGGAGATGCGTTTAACACGATTATACTGGGAAGTCTAGGAGCAACATATGTTGGTTCTTATTTACAGACCGCAATTGAATCGACAATTCCTACTGTGACACCCGCAGCGGCAGGTGCGATATTCATTGCCAGACAACAAGATCAAACAGGAACTTCTCAAGCGATACGACTAGTTCCATTCGAAAGTGATAAGGTTTCAGGTGGGAAATTAAGTAATACAACTGTATTCACCAACCCACATGTCCCAGATGGAAAGATGTTCTTCTCAACTTTAGAAATTGCGGAGAAACCAGGAGCAAATGCATATTGGAGAGGTACATTGCCAGGAATTTACATATTGGCTGGAATGGGAAATGCATTGTTTGGAGATGATATACAATTTGTTGTTGGCGGAAAGACTTTGTTGGCATCTAGAATATCAACAACAACTGCAGCCTGGTTAGATGGTTGGGTACTATTTGAAGTATCTAATACATGGTAAGCGATTTATAAGGGAAACTATTTAGGGTAACCATAAATACTATTGTTACCCGTTGAAAGGTACTAGCGTTTTAGTATAAAGTTACGCTATAAAATAAAACTTCAGTTGGTTAGAGGGCCCAACTTAAAATAATGCAAATCGCAACCTCTAAAGCGTTCAAACAACAAAACAACAATTAAAAGAGAAAGGACGTAATATGGCAACTAAAATCGATATCAATGCACTGAGAAGTGCTTTCAAAAAGACTGGTGAGACAAACACTGTCGGTCAAAACAACTACTACCCATTCTATAACATGCAAGTTGGCGAGCAGTCTATCGTCCGTTGGCTAGCAGATAAGAACGACGATAATCCTCTAGGGTTTCTCGTTGAGAAACTAATGCACACATTAGTAATCAACGGTGAGCGTAAATCTGTTCCATGTCTGAAAATGTATGGCGAAGAATGTCCAATCTGTAAAGTTTCGTCTGCTTTCTACAAGAATGATGACAAGGAAAATGGCAAACTGTACTACCGTAAAAAGCAGTATATTGGCCACGTTCTCGTTCTTGAGGATCCACTTCCTGCAAATGCAGATACAGGTGAGAGCCACGAAGGAAAAACAAGGTTTGTTGCAATCGGTAACCAGCTGTATGATGTAATTAAGGACGCTTTCGAAGAAGGCGATCTTGATGATCTACCATTTTCCTACACTGCTGGAACAAACTTCATTATCAAAAAGACAGAGAAGGGTGGGTATGCAGCATATGATCGTAGTAAGTTCGCTAAGAACTCATCTGCTCTTGATCCAGTAACGGTTGAGCATGTAGGAAGTGGTCTTGTTGATCTATCAACACTTCTACCAAAGCATCCTGGTCGTGAAAAGGTTGAGCAAATGTTGGAGGCAGCACTTAAGGGAACGCCTTATGTTGCACCAACAGCAGGTGGCAGCGATGATAGCGATCATTCGACAACTGTTGTAACAACTCCTAAGCAAGCAGCAACTGAAACAGCAAAAGGTGAAGATGACGAGTCTGTTAACATTCTCGCACAAATTCGTAAACGTGCAAGTGAGCGCGCCACAGCTGGTAAGTAACCAATAGAGGGATGTGTTTTTATTTGAAGGCACATCCCTCGTCTAGGAGAATGTTATGCAATTTCTAAAACAGTTTGAAAAGGAACTAAAAGATGAAACCGGTATTGGAGATTCGTCAGAACCTCCTCGTTATTGGTATAATTCAGGAAACTACTGTCTCAACAGAATTGTTTCTGGAAGTTTCTACAAAGCAATTCCACAAGGACGTATTACAGGACTTGTTGGACCATCGGGAACAGGTAAGAGTTATCTAACTGGTAACATTGTCAAGATGGTACAACAACAAAGTGACTGGGCGTTCGTACTTGATTCGGAAAACGCACTTGATAATGACTACATGGGCAACGTTGGGGTTAAAGTTGATAAAGATTATATCTACAAGTCTGTAACAACAATTCCAAACGCCATTAAGGCTGTCTCAACATTCCTTAAAGGATACAGAGACGAGTATGGTACAGATCTGAAAGCTCCAAGAGTTTTAATCGCTCTTGACAGCTTAGATATGTTATCAACAGAATCTGAACTTGAGCATTTCCAAAAAGGCGATATGTCAGCCGATCAAGGGCTTCGTGCAAAACAGGCAAAGATGATGCTACGTCAGTTTGTACAGAATATCAAGGGTCTAAACGTTTCGATGGTTATCACTGGTCAAGTATATGCAGCAACACAAGCACAAATCCTACAAGGCGAAGGTGTATGGGTCGTCAATCAGGCAATTAGATACGCATTGTCACAAATCGTTCTTTTGAAGAAACTAAAACTTAAGGACGAAAATAAGGACGTTTCTGGTATCAGAATGATTGCTGAAGGATTCAAGACACGATTCACAAAACCATATCAGACAGTTGAGATTGAAATTCCATATGATAAAGGCATTGATCCATTATCTGGTCTCAAAGATGCATTCATTAGTCTTGGTGTGATTGAGAAACGAGGTTCTCGTCTTGCACTACCAGGTTCTTCCGATACGTTCTACGAAAGGGACCTCCCTAAGTATGTTGATGACCTACTTCTCAAGGCTGAAGCACTATCTAAGAAATTTATTAGTGTTCCTGTTGATGATAAAGAAATTGATCCACAACAAAACATTCCTGGTGAGTTGAAGGGAAGACGAGCCGATGCAGCAGAAGTGGAGGTGGTATAATGGTACTTGATTTGGAATGTGGGAAACAAAACGAACGTTGGAAGTGGGTGTATAGAGGTAGCTCCATGCACGCTGTGGATTCAAATGGCAAAGTGCTACTTAAACTAATAACGGACAGTGAAGGATTAACAACAATCCGTCCGTATGGTGACCTACAATACAACCTAAAATCAGACTATTTCACGGATTCAACATATATCGATCTTGAATCTGCAGCTAAGGCTGCAGAGAAAACAATGAATAAGCACTATGAATACTATTCACTAGGACCATGACGTACAATATACAAAACATAATTGTTGAACATAGAGCTGGTAGCCATGCTTATGGTACAGCTCTACCTACTTCAGACCTAGACATACGTGGAGTATTTGTTGCTCAACCAATTAATATTAGAACACCATTCTTTCCGGTTCGTGAAGTGGAAGGTGAGGGGGAGGACACGAAATACTATGAGGTGTCAAACTTTCTCAAACTTATTATAGACCAAAATCCAAATATTATTGAAACATTATGGGTCAATGATAGTGACATCACTATAAGAACTCCAGCATATGAAATGTTAAGAAACAGTCGCGATAGACTACTTTCATCTAAACTAGCATATACATTTTCCGGCTATGCCGTTTCACAACTGAAAAGGATCAAGGGACATAATAAGTGGATAATGAATCCTCAACCTATTGAAGAACCACAACAAAAAGATTTTACATCTGTCGTCTTCAATATGACTGACAAAAAGGAATTCAATAAGATTGTACCAACGGAAAACACTGTTGCAAGAGATATTGGCGATAATCACTATGTGGTATATCCATGGAAGGGTGAAACATGGTTAGATAAACGTGGAAATCCAACTCCTTTAACAAATGAATTTTTTGCACATTGGGAATCAGAACAAACCCCACTAATGGTTGCTAAAGTTAATCTGCAATTGTTCAAAGAAGCTCATGAAAACTGGAAGAACTATTGGATATGGAAAGAAAATCGTAATCAGGCACGTTCAGAACTCGAAGAACGATTTGGGTATGATACAAAACACGCTATGCATCTTGTTCGTCTAATGAGAATGGGATATGAAGGACTCACTCAGCATCAAATGTTTGTTCGAAGACATGATGCAAAAGAACTTCTCGATATTCGCAACGGAAAGTGGTCATATGAAGAACTGATTGAGTACTCTGAAGAAATGGATGCAAAAATCAAACAAGCATATACAGAAACAAAATTGCAACGGTCAGTGGATCTTAAGTTTGTAGCTCACTTGCTAATGGACATACAAGACCTAATATGGAGTAACAATGAATCCTGAACTTGATACACCTAAATTTTTCGAAGACAACCTTAAGGAAATGTTTGAAAGAAGAGATGGTATTCATAAAACGATAACATTAAAAATCAACCTTCAGCTGCAATTTATGTACGATGCTATCGTTGAATTTTTTAAAGAATCACCAGAACAATTCGATTGGGTATCAGTACACCTTAATGATAAAGACGTTCTTGTAGTTGTAGGTCGAATTGTTGTCGATCCAAAAGAAAACCTATTTAGGGTGGTAACTGTTGGGATACCAATGGACATAATTGCCAAACAATCAAGACAGGATGTTCTAGTGTTCCTTCATAATGCAAACGAAGAGTTTAAAAAACGAGTTGACGAAGAGGAACAACTTGCGAAGGAATTAATTACACAACAGGTACGTCGTGCACTACAAGAGAATCATCTTATCGAACACCCTGTTACGAATGAAAGTGAGGATGTGCCAATAACACTTACTACAGCAAAAAGGGTATTACATTGAGTCAAGCACTTGAATCAATTGAAGCTTTACGTGAAAGTTTAACAAACCTTCCTGATGTTCTAGTACTTTATAACATTGATGAGGTTGAAGTTGAATCGCGTATAAGAATCAAAGGTAAAACGATTGAGCGTGCTAATATTGAGCAAGCATCATACTACTATGAATATGCACGGAAACGTGCAGAACTTGCAGCGATTGTAAAGTTTATGGAAGGTCAACTTGATTCAGCACATGGATCAGTGTGGAGAGAGTACACAGAAGGATTTAACGTCGATCTAGACTGGCGTGATAAAACACAGTATACAAAGAGTGACAACAGATATGTTAAACAACTTTCACTGTTTCTTGCTGTCAAAGAACGATATGATCAATATGACGAGATTGTCAAAGCGTTTGAGACGAGAGGGTATGCGTTAAACAACGTAACACGACTCAAGATCGCTGAGGCAAGTGACTACATGATAACATGATTGTAGAGAAAACACATACCAAGAAATCTAAAATAGTCCTAACTGATGAGGTCAATTGCTTTATAACTGGTCTACATCCAGATCAAATCGAATACTTCTATAAGGAGTACGGGGTTCGTGCGGAAAACTACTTTTTCGCTCCTTCATACAAGTTGAAGAAATGGGACGGCAATATTCGGTTTTTTCAGAAAACTGGAAAGACATATCAATACCTACTCCCTGAAATCGTTCCAAAGGTTATTGCATTTGGTTACGAAATAGAACTTGACGATCGTCGTGTTCATAAGGGACTTGAGATTGATCCAATTGATTGTGACTATTTTTCTGAGTTCATAGATCCAAAAACTAACGAACCATATCAATTGCGATGGTATCAAGTTGATGCAATTAACCATGCCCTTACTGAAGGTAAAGGAATTATTATTGCTGGAACTGGAGCTGGAAAAACATCTGTAAATGCATGTATTGTTGATGTCTACGCAAAACAGGGTCTAAAGACAATTACGATTGTACCAAATCTTTCACTAATTGATAGAACTGTTTCTGAATTCAAGTTCTTCAATCTTGACGTTAGCGAAATATCAGCAAGTATTAAGGACTATAAACACACACATGTGGTGACAACATGGCAGTCATTGAAAAATATCCCACATGTACTAAAAGAGTTTCAAGTAGTAGTAGTGGACGAGTGTCATAAAGTAAAAAGTAGCGTCCTTACTGAACTTCTTAACAACCATGGCGCCCACATTCCATACCGTATTGGTCTAACAGGAACTCTTCCGAAAGCACCTGCTGACAAACTTGCAGTTAAGGTTGCTCTCGGTGACGTATTGTTCTCTGTTACTGCAGATGACCTAATCACAGAAGGATGGTTAGCAACATTAAATGTTCATACAATGCAACTTAATGATCAAATCGTTGTAGATGATTATGATCTCGACACAAAGATCACAACATATGAACTTGAGAAGCAGTTCCTCGAACTCAATGATGACCGACGAAGTTGGATTGCTGACTTTTTGGTGGAGAAGAGCCAAAGACATAAAGGAAATGTTTTGTGTCTTGTAACATCGGTTCCTTTTGGGCGCAAGTTACATAAGATAATTCCTGAGTCGAGATTCATCTCAGGAAAAACGGATCGTGAAACAAGACAAGAGGTATTCGATCTTTTTGAACACAATAACAATCTTGTTGTCATAGCAACAGTGCAGATTGCTGGCGTCGGAATTAACATTGATCGAATTTTTAATCTTGTTCTCGTTGATATGGGAAAGTCTTTTATTCGAACGATTCAAGCAATTGGACGTGGACTTCGAAAGAGTAAAGATAAAAATCACGTGGATGTCATTGACATTTGTAGTGATCTCAAGTATAGTAAGCAGCATCTGCAGAAAAGAATAAAGTATTACCAAGAAGCAAACTATCCGTTCAAGAAGTATACCGTTGATTACTACTCAAAAGAAACAACAGGGCTTGAACGAGAATTCTTTTCAGGATTTGGTGACCAAAAATGATGATATTTGACGATGCCACAAAACCTATAATAATAGAGTCAATGTACACTCCTCTTGTGACAAGACATATGTGGATACTGAATCTTTCTCTAATGGACTACTGTCTTGCTCCAATTCCAATTTTGGAAGAGATTACATGTCCAGCACTAACAATAAGAATTGAAGGATTTGATATAATCCTTCCAACAATTTGGTACTTGCTTGTCTATGATCAGGAGACAATGCAACTTGATACAGTAAAAATTAGAGACCTACCAGGTCGTCAATTTACAGCACTTATCGGTGGTCCTTATGTTAATAAACCACTCGGAGCAAGTGTAATTGCCGTCGACTATACGCAACTCAATCGTAATATTGGTCCTTCATTAAACAAACACCAAATGTTATGCCATCCTGTTGCTGAACACCTTTGGATAAACGTTTCACCAACGGATGTCTATAATAAGTATTTGAAAGACAAAATCGTCGGAGACCTATTATGATGCAAGAACTAATCCAACCTGGAGATAAACATGTTAATATATGATCCAACAAAACCAATAAGCAGATACTTCAAGATGTATGAGATTGCAAAGTCTGATACTGCAACTCGTCTAATGATTGATAATACACCAACACAACCAACTCTCGTAGCAGCTCAAGCCGTTGCTGTTAACGTTCTCGATCCAATTCGTGAACATTTCGGAATACCATTTGCACCAACATCATGGTATCGTGGTGAGAAACTCGAAAAAGCAATCAACGATGCTGCTTGGAAAACATGGTGCGCCCGAAAGGGAATCAAAGCAAATGCTGAATCATGGAAACAGTATTTTGCTCTCAAGAGCCATCCAAAAGGTGAAGCTGTTGACGTTCAAATCCCTGGAGTTCCAAATCCTGTACTTGCAGATTGGGTTGAGAAAAACATACCTGCATATGATCAACTGATTCTTGAGTATTTCCGACCAAATGATCCAATGAGTGGATGGGTTCATGTGAGTTTTTCGTTGATAAATAACAGGAAACAAAAGTTTGAAATAGGATGAAATAGGATGAAATTATGAACAATAAGATAACAATGATTGAATTTAGAGCTTGGTTATCTGGTATTGAAGATATGCAACCAGATGATTGGTCTCCAAGTCGAGATCAATGGATTAAAATTCGTGCGAAGATTGATAGTGTTGAGGGGTTAGGCACATCTATTGATCAACTCGTTCAACAACGAGTAAACGAACAATTACAAACTGTAAAGCAACAAGCTGACATTGCAAATCGTCGATCGAGTGTGTCAGCTTCCCCATCAGCAGTACCACCAGGATTTATTTCTGGTGAGATACCACTCGATCGAGCAGATGCTCCTCTAATGCCACCACCATCAGCATTTGCGAACCTTCCAGAACATCTTCGACCGACGAATCTTCCAAAGATGTCAACTACAATGCCAACAGGTGGTCCTACTGCTCGTGTTGATGCACCACCATCACTTGGTGGACTCGGGAATGAGACTACCCCATCAGACTTATCTGGAGCCAATTATCAACCAAGACAGTTTTTATGATGTACACATCTCTAACAGATAGAAAACTCTGGTTTGATGGGTCAACAACAGTTGACCCATCTGTGTTACTTGACCTTGTCAAACGTAAACGAAATTTAGACAATGTATTTGTTAGTTCTATCAATACTGAACTTGATAAGTACAATAAACTTGTTGGGGTTGATAAACGAATTACTGTAAAACCACATTGTAACGATCTAGACTTCTCGTGGAACATACCTGAAAAGTACAAGACGCTCGATGTCGTTGATTATATTGTAACAAAGTTCTATTCAGAGTTTCACTTTGATGGGTTGACAGTAGCAGAAATTGAGAAAAGAGAACTACGGATCGCACAAGAATTGGAGTTATATAAACAACACAATTTGTACAATGTTTTGAGATTGATGGTGTATATTATAGATACCTTCAAGACACATAATATTGTTTGGGGTGTGGGTCGAGGAAGTAGTGTGTCCTCCTATGTGTTGTACTTACTTGAAGTTCACGATATTGATAGTGTTGAACACGATTTGGATATTGAAGACTTCATAAAACCCTGAATAAATAATTACGACCTAGGAGTGTAATTATGGCACGTCGTATCGTTCGTAGTGCAAGAGGCATTGAAGTAGACTTCGACCTCTTGAGAATTAAAGCACAACTTGAAGGAGCTACTATATCTGGAGCTCAAGAACTCATCTTGCAAAAAAGTGAGGATCTAACAGCACGTCGACAGAGACGCAAAAAGCGTACAAAAGACACAACTGTCGTAGCTGTAGCACCGATTGAAGTTGATCCAAAGTTATCACAAGAAACAAAGTAAAAGGGAATTTTATATGTTGGCACCAGTCGGTGATAATATTCTGTTCGCATTCTACGATGGTATCGTTGGTGGGAAATTTACAGAAAGAAGAGAAAGTGGGATTTTATTGATCCCGGATTTTCAAAGATCAGCAACTCACTGTCGATGGGGTAAGGTTATCGCTTTTGGGTCTCGTATCACAGATGACCGCATTAAACCAGGCGTTGATGTTTTAATTGCACCACTACGATGGACTCCTGGAATGTCATATGACGATATTAAGATTTGGCGGACAACGTACCAAGATATTGTAGCAATCGACGGAGATAGTCTACAATAATTCTTCTGTCAATATCTGATCAATCATATCCATGTTCTTGTATGGTATCCTAATAAGCTGGATATTTTTACTAGCAGCATATTGTGTTTTAATGGTGTCTCTTTGTTTTGATCTTACAAAACCTTCTTCTGTCTTATGCCATCTCTGAACAAATTTCTGATGCTGAAGACCGTCGAATTCCACTAAGATATTATGATCAGGCAAATAAAAGTCATATCTATAGTGTGCCTTTTTTGTAATGTTTGTCAAATCCTTTGGACTATATTGAGGAATAAACTTAATATTGTTACTTTCAAGAAACGCCCGAATTCGTTTTTCCCCCTTTGAAGTTGAACATATTGGACATCCAGTATTACTATGTAGATGAATTGTTGGTAAAGTTTTCCATGGACCATGAAATGGACAAATTATTACCACGGGTGTTGTCATATTTTGGTAAACAACTTGACTGTAATCAAAATCGTAACTATGTATCGTTTGTGCTCTCACAACAAACTGTTCTGTTGATAATCTGGCACGATTAACGCACCACGGACAGCCCGATTTTCGAATAATATGATTTTTAGGAGTCTGATCAAATTTTCCATGCAATGGGCAAACAATTGTGACTTTTGTGTCACTATTTTTATAGTCTACAAAGTCATAAGAGTATTTTGTTCTGTGTACCTCAATAGCATCTCGTATAAAGTCGACAGTTGTCTTCTTTTTATTCCCATAACACTGTGGACAGCCTTGTCGTAAGCTTATATGAGAGACTGGTGCTTGTTTAAACTCACCGTGAACATAACAAACGATTGTGACTTTCACGTGTGTACCTTTATATACGACACGTGAATAATCATACTTATCACCGTGAACGTTTTTACATTCGCTTATAAGTTGTGTTAATGACTTTAGTTTGTTCATATATAGGACAGGGTATTTTTGATTATTTATCATAACCAGCAAGGAATACAATGATATTTATTTCTATGTTAGTTGCAGTGACCCTTTCGCTTGCAACCATTTCGGCTTTTTTTAGTGTATGGGGATTGGCGCACACTTTTGGTGGTATATTTTGGTCCATCGTGATAATGGGAATAGTACTCGAGTGTGGAAAATTAATTACAGCCTCTTTTTTGTATAAGTTCTGGAATAAAATCTTTTACAGTTTAAAAGCATACTTAGTAACGGCAGTTATATTGTTGATGGTAATTACCGCAATTGGACATTTTGGATATCTCAGTGCTGGCTACCAACAAGATACTATTAACTATAAAGATACAACTACTCAAATTCAGTTACTTCGAGAAGAACAAGCGACATTGCAACAGAGAAAGAAAGAAATTGATGCTCAAATAGCACAACTTCCTCCCGAGTATGTTCGTGGTCGTCAAAAATTGATTCAATCGTTTGCAAGTGAAACAAAACAAATTAATGCAAGACTACCACAAATTACGACCGAGATTCAGAAACTAAGTTCAGATGTTATCAAGGTAGAAGCTCATGTAGGTCCAATTATTTACATTGCTCGTGCTTCAGGAATGACAATTGATGATGCAACAAAATGGCTAATTTTAATGTTGATCATAGTATTCGATCCACTAGCTGTTGCTTTAACAATTGCAACAAACATCGCGATTAAGGTTAGACAGGAAGAGAAGTCTTCACTGGATGTCTTAAAGGCATCATATGCAGAGGGTCCATCTGTACCAGTCAATAATCCACTTACAATAGTTCCTGATTTGTTTTTAAACGAACCCCAAAAATCACTTATTGATACTGGTACTTCTGTGAAACCGTCGCCATTAGAACTTAATTCCAATGACAATGGTGAAGTATCATTTGATGAACCCGAACCCGACATTGTTGAGCTAGCTGAAGTTAAGCAACAACCAGTTGAACAACCAGAAAGAATTACTAATGTTGAAACTACTGATATACCACTTCTTATTGCCGAACTTGAACTTCTTAATAAACAACCAATACTATCATCGCAAGATATCACCCTCAAACATCAGATTGAGGCACATCTAGAACAGCATAAAAAGCACCACGAAGAACAAAAGTCAAAGGCTGTAAGAAGAATTCGTAGGTCTTCATTAACTCCATAACCCTCTTGATTTTCCTTTTATTTTCCTGTAAGATTATTTGATATAATCTTATCTAGAACAATAATATGACAATAACACCACAAAATTTCAAACAAAGTACAGAAATTTCATCAGTAGGTTTAGAAAAACTATGGGTCGAGAAATATCGACCAAAAGACTTATCAAGTTACCTATTCCAATCAGAGCAACATCGCAAGATCATACAGAAGATGATCGATCAAAAAAGTATCCCACACTTATTACTCTCGGGTGTACCTGGATCGGGGAAAACAACACTCGTCAGAATCCTTCTTAAAGAACTTGGTGTTAACCTTATTGACCATATGCAAATCAACGCATCTGATGAGAATAATGTTGATACAATTCGAGACAAGATTAAAGGATTCGTTACAACCTTTGCACTTGGTGATTTTAAGGTAGTTGTTCTAGAAGAAGCCGACTACATTACGCCAAATGGCCAGGCAATTCTTCGTATGTTAATGGAAGAATACGTCGATACAGCACGATTCGTCCTCACGTGCAACTATGTTAACAAGATCATTCCTCCAATTATTGGAAGATGTCAGGAATTAAGATTCAAAGCATTCAATACAGACGAGATAGCTGAACTTGTTGCAAGAATCCTACTTGCGGAAAAAGTTCAATTCAACCTCGATGATGTTGACAAATATATTGCTGTTGGTTATCCAGACATTCGAAAGATCATAAATTCGATCCAGCTTGGAACAATTAATGGTATTTTACATTCTCCAACATCGACATCTGCAGAGACAGGTGATTACAAACTACAACTACTCGATTTAATCGAGGTTGACGGATGGATTGAGGCACGAAAGGTTATCTGTGGAACCGTAACAAATGGCGAATGGGAGGATGTATACAGATTTCTTTATGAGAATCTACACCGTTCAACAAAATTTGCCAAGACAGACAAGTGGGAAGAAGGTATCACAATTATTGCTGAGCACCTATATAAGCACGGGATTTGTGCGGATGCAGAGATCAACACGGCAGCAATGTTAATTAGACTGGGACAAATATGACACGTGAACAACTTGATACGTTTCTAGCAGACTACAAAGCAATTTGTGTAAAACACAAACTGTATATTTCTTCTTGTGGTTGTTGTGATTCACCGTGGGTGAGTTCAACATACCAAGACATCGATACACCGATCGAACAGAAGATACAACATCTTATTGACCATCTTATTAGCCAATTTGAAGATTTGCAAGAACAGAAATTAGAACAATCGAAATGAAAACACTGTACACTTCATACTTTGGTAGAGCGAGCAGACACCCGAGAGCAATATCAATAAGTGCAAAATCACCACCAGGATTTCCTGGTCGAAGGATTGTTAAACTTGCCCCAACATGGGATATGTTGAGAAGATACAAGAATGACAATTTAGGAAAGAACGATTACACAATTGAATACCTTAACAAACTTCGAGGTGTACCAGAGACAGTAGCGGTACCAACACTTGCACAAGATATTGCTGATCTATTTGAAGATGGTGACATCATGTTATGTTATGAAAAGACAGGATCATTCTGTCATAGACATATTGTTGCAGCACTATTAAATGAAGGTGGGACTGCAGAAGTATACGAACTAGATGAGAATTTACAACCATATGAGAGAAAGATAACATTCGAAGATGTTGTCACAATGTTTGAGAGAGACATACAATGGGAACAAGCAGCTTAGTCCGCATAAAGAATGGAGATAATAAGATACTGGTAACAATCTATCGCCAATCTGATGGATTTCCAACCGGAATGGGAAACGACTTACTTAAGATCCTTAATAATGGGTACTGTACAATTGTTGATGGAATTCAATCAGGACAAAATATACCAAGGTACTTTAACGGAATTGAATGTCTCGCAGCACATGTGGTTCGTCGTCTAAAGGAAGACATCGGAAACGTTTATATCTATCCTGTTGACTCAGAAGATGAACTATATGTATACACGTTGTCAGAAGTAGACTCTCAAGTGTGGATGACTATTTTTGCTGATTTAGAAATCTATAATGGACCATTAAAGGATTTTAATGCAGGACAGGTCGAACGAGAATACTACAAACAATACGAGAATGAGGAATAAAATGTCAAGAACTAAAAAACCAGAAAATGAAACTGAAGAACAACTTCATATGAGAAAAATTCTCGAAGCTGTTGCTAATCATGCTACTCGTCCTGAAAAGACTGCTTGGCAGAGAAAACGTGACAACATGGAAGAACTAGTTAAGCGACTACAACCTCTAGAAGAAAAGCTGATCGATCTCCACTTTAAGATGCTACCAATCAAGGATGAAGTTGCTGAACTTAGACTTGAAATGGTTGAAGAATGTGTTCATCCATACGATTTGTTGATTTTTAAGACAGATGATGACGGCGAATATGTTGATTGTAAGTTCTGTAACAAGAAATTGAGACCAGTATAACATACTATAGTTAAAACACTTACCAACATATGGCAACACAATACAAGACCGATATATTTGAGGTTCTAGGAAATCTCAACAAAAAGAACCATCAGTACTATACTGGTCTTACAGAAGAAGAACAGAAAAGTATAGCTCCTCTCGTTCTTATGAGATGGCTTTCTGGAACATCAAATCCACTCCAGGTGATTCTTCTTAACGAACTTGTCAATCCATATGTGTTCTCTTTGCAGAAACATAAACAACTATTGTTTGATCTAATGTGCACATGCACGCCTGGAAAGTTCTATAAGTATACATGGTTAAAGACAAGTACAGGACGACGGAAGAATAGACCACAAGCGGTTGAAATACTTTGTCGTCAGTATGACTATAATACAGTCCATGCAACAGAAGTCCTTCCCCTATTTTCTGATGAAGAGATTATTTCATTGGCAGAGGGTCTTGGATACCAAAAAGAAGAAATAACAAAACTAAAAGTCGAACTCAAGAAGTGACAATCCAAGATTTCGCTGACAAGTTTCAGTGTAGTTTCTGCTTTTCTACGTTTGTTGATGAGGATAGATATCTCAAACACAAATGTACACAAATGCTACGACAAGAGGAGTTTAAGACTCCACGTGGTCAAGCAGCGTGGTCATATTATCAAAAATGGTTCAAGTTTCAACAGAAGAAAGTTCCAACAGCTTCTGCGTTCCTCAAGTCCAAGTATTATCTTTCATTTCATAGATTTGTCGACTTTGTTCGCAGAGTGCATCTAACTGATACGGATCTGTTTGTCAAGATGATGATTGACAAGCAGTATCCCCCACCAATGTGGACAAATGATGAAGTATATGCAATGTATCTTGAGTTCATTGACAAATCGGTTCCACCAACAAAATTAGCAGAGATTACTGTCCGTACTCTGTTTGATCTTTCTGAAACCTTTAATTGTTCTGTTACTGATGTGTTTCTCTACCTAACAAGTGGAGAGGTACTTCAATTGATTCGTGAACACAAATTAACACCGTGGATTCTACTCAGAAGCCACAAGTTCAAAGAGTTTCTTATCTCACTAGATGAGAACGAACAAAAACTCTTTGAGTCACTCGTAAGAGCACCTTATTGGATGTATAAATTCGATCAGAATCGTCAAGTTGTCGATTGGATGGACATCTGTGTAGAAGAGTTGAGAATCTAATGGGTTAGTAATAAATATCTGTGAACCAATGTGTTTACGGAGATATTGCTAACTATGGCAACACCCTATGTAATCAATTTTACCTCACTACCTACTGAACCTACACTAACTGGAAAGACCCCGTTTATAATTGCCATACGAGACCTCAATGGTCCTTCCAGGCTGCTAGATATCCCACCAGGTAGTGCAAATACACCTCTCGACCTTCCTGGTTCAGACAGAAATCGCTATGGTGAAAAAGTAGACGAAAGTCTTGTTCGTCTTTTAGAGAACTTCGCAAGTCCTACTGCTTCTCCTCCTACTGCTCCCACAGTTGGTCAATTGTGGTTTGATTCAACTAAGCAAAATCTAAAAGTCCGTATTGGTAGCACTATTCCCTTAATTGCTCCTGCCTGGGTAGAACTTTTACGTCCTGGTGTTGCTGCAACAGCGGATATTAACATGGGTGGATTCAAGATCACGAATCTTGGAGCTCCAACAGTTGGAACTGATGCAACAAGAAAAACGTATGTTGATAGTTCAACGGTATCATTTACTGGTACAGATGTATCAAGCTCATCATCTGCTACGGTTAATGGTACTGCTGGTGTCCTTGCATTAGTTAACGTCGGTACTCCTGTTGTAGCGTCATTCGTTAAAATAACAACTGATACTAAAGGTAGAGTTTCGGCAACTACACCCGTCGTTGCTCTTGACATTACCTCACTCGTTGACGCTACTTATGTGAACGTCGGTGGTGACACAATGACTGGTGTCTTAAACACATCAGCAAACATTAATCTCACAGGAGCTGCCCAAGTTGTACTGCCAAATACTCCTACTTTAGGTACACACGCAACAAATAAGACGTATGTCGATAGTCAAGTGGCAGCTACAATCCCTGCAGGTGCAATTATAGACTTCGGTGGAAATGTTGCACCAACAGGATGGTTGAATTGTGATGGATCTTCTCAATTAACAGCTACATATCCAGTACTATTCACTGCAATTGGATACACATGGGGTGGTTCTGGTGCAAACTTTAATGTTCCAAATCTAAACGGTCGAACAACTGTCGGGCTTGGAGTCTCAACTCTTGTTGAAACGTTTACAGCAGGTGCCGTTAATACCGTCTCTGATACAGCCACAGTTGGATCAAACTTTGCAGATCATTGGGTAACGGGAATGACTGTTGTAATTACAGATGCTGTTGGAGGTTCAACAGCACCAACTACATCTCCTGCTGGTCTATTAGACTTCGGTGATACTGTATACATAATTCGTAACGGTACTACATCAGTTAAATTCGCAACATCACTTGCCAATGCTCAGAATGGAACAGCAATAAACATAACAGCAACTGGTTCTGGTACTTTTGCAATTACCTACACGGGTCCATATAGTAGAACCCTTGCTACACTTGGGGGAGAAGAAGCTCACGCAATGAGCAGTACAGAGCTACTAAGCCACACACATACATATCAACGTGGTGATCCGGGTGGGGATGCTGATAACGGTGGTGCTAACGGTACAATTTTCTGGACAACACAATCTACTGGAGCCACAGGTGGAAACGCAGCAATGAATATAATGACTCCATATGCTGTAGTACGAAAGATTATCAAAACCTAAGGATAAACTATGGCAGTATCATCATACCTAATTAATTTCACATCACCACCATCAGAACCAACACTGACTGGTAAAACACCATTCATTATTCTTCCTGGTCAAATCGATGGTCCTGATCGTCTTGAATCTTTGCCACCACAACCAGATAAAGCGCATACTTCACTTTCACTTCCTGGTGAAGGTGCTTTGAGATATGCCGAAAAGATAAATGAAAATTTAGTACGGCTTCTTGAGAACTTTGCTGCACCAACTCCTCCCATTCTCGGAACAATTGGTCAACTGTGGTTTGACTCTGCAAACAACGTTATTAAAGTCTATGATGTTAACCAAGATTGGGGGTTCGTGAGTAGTGGTACACAACTATATGAATTTAATATTGTATCTGCTGACGATATTACAGATGTATTTGTGGTTGAAGGAGATGCGACAGAACAATTAGTACCAGGTGCAGAGTTCCAAGTAACTGGCACCCCATCAAACGATGGTACTTACATCGTTTTGCCAACTCCAACATATAATGCTGTTCTCGATCAAACAACCGTTAGTGTCGCTAGTGTTCCTGTTGCACAATTAGGACCTGGCCCTGGCACGGTTATAATCACTCCAGCACCATTAGCACCATCAATTGGACAGCTTTGGTTCAACATACTAAATCAACAATTATACGTATGGAACGGTAGTGCATGGTTGAATGTTCTAAATTATGATCCAAACGTTGGTGCCTTCGATGCTGAAAGCCAACGAATTTCCAATGTTGATGTTCCAATTAACCCACAAGATGCAGCAACAAAAGCATATGTCGACAGTGGAGTAGGACCAGTTGCAGGAAAAGTCGCCAAAGCAGGTGATACAATGACAGGTGATCTCGTCCTTTTTGGTGGTGCACCTGCAACATCTGCAAGTGCTACTCCGAAAAGTTATGTCGACAATCTCGTTTCGCTCGCTTCTTTACAATCAACTCTCAATCCTGTTTATGTTAATGTATCTGGCGATACGACGACTGGATTCTTGATTCTTAATGCGGATCCAGTAAATCCACTTGGTGCTGTAACAAAACAATATGTTGATGCCGCTGCAGCATCGTCATCGCCAGCAGGAGCAATTATAATGTTTGCTGGTGCTGTAGCTCCATCTGGATGGCTAATGTGTGATGGGTCTTCTAAAGTAGCAGCAACATATCCAGTACTATTCACTGCAATTGGATACACATGGGGTGGTGCAGGTCCCAATTTTAATGTACCAAATTTTAATGGTCGTTCACCAGTCGGTGCTGGTTTAGGAAATACAGCAGAAGGTGGAGGATCTGGTACGAGTCGTTCTTTGACTGCTAGTGGTGGTGCAGAAACACATACTCTAACGACACCTCAAATTCCGGCACATACACACGGGTACTCACGATATGGCGGATTGTTTACAGCAGATGCAGCTGATGATGTAATAAACACATGGTCTGGAGTAGCAACAATACAAACTTCGTCTGCTGGTGGTGGTGGATCGCATAATAATATGCACCCATTCTTGACAGTGAACTTCATTATCAAGACATAAGTATTAAATACATGGTTAACAGGAAACAATAAATGCCTTTACCAAATCCGACATATGCAATCAACTTTTCAGACCCTCTGAAACTACCTATTATAGTTCCATCATTTCGTACAGATGGTACTCTATCTCCATCTGATCCAACGCTTGATGGAACAGCAGTTAATGCATCAACACCAATTATATTCTATGGGCGTGGACATGGAGTATATGGTGAGCGATTCCAAGAGAACATGCTCAACATTATGGAGAACTTTGCTAATACAAGTCCTCCTGTAAATGGCATTGAAGGTCAAACGTGGTATAATACAACAAGTTCACTACTTCATGTTTTTGACGGTGCTGATTGGTCGACAACATCAACCCCAAATCACTATAGTTTTACTGTCGTTTTGATTATCACATCTTCATCGGCTATCGTAATTGATGGTAAACACGATACGTTACTTCCTGGTGGTCAAACGATTTCTGTTAAGAATACAACATCAAATGATGGTACATATGTCGTTAGTGCTTCTTCCTTTAATGGCACTCTTAATCAAACTACTCTTTTCGTAACACCTGGGGTTGTTAACGAAGGTCCTGGTGGTAATGTATTTTATGTTTTGATTCCAGTAACTCCTTTGCTTGGCCAATTCATATTTGATCCAGTAACAAATGAATTATCTGTTTATGATGGGTCTATATTTGTTGATGTAATCCTTGCCAATGGTGTTTCCCCAATGACAGGATCGCTAACACTTAGTGGTCCTCCAACATTACCACTTCATGCAGTAACGAAAACATACGCAGATACAACTTTTGTAAATGTAACTGGTGACACAATGACTGGTACCTTGACAATGTCAGGTGGTGGTGTCCAGGTTGTTCTTCCTAATGCCCCTACATTAGGTACACACGCAACAAATAAGACGTATGTTGACAACCTTGTTTCACTTGCGTCACTACAGGTTACATTAGATCCTGTATACGTAAATGTATCTGGTGACACAATGACTGGTACCTTGACAATGTCAGGTGGTGGTGTCCAGGTTGTTCTTCCTAATGCCCCTACATTAGGTACACATGCAACAAATAAGACATATGTTGATGCAGCAGTTGCAGGTGGTCCAGACACATACGTAACGAGTGTCTCGTGGAATCCAGTAACATATTATTTGACAATTACACAATCTGGCGCACCTACGCCATTTAACACAGATCTTAGTCACGACCACATTGCTGATGATGTCGTATACACTTTATCGCCTGGATCAATTTACAACTATTACAACAATGATCTATTTGAACTTCCACCATCAACACCGCTTGGATTTCCAACAACTGTTACAGGTACAGAAGCATTCGATGCACTCGATGCGATAAAGGCACCAATAGACTATCCAGAATTTCTTGGTAGTGCATCAGTATTAGCTGCACACCATATTATTGGCGTAGATATCACAAACGATATATTCTACATTCCTGGAAACTATACCGTATTTTTCCCATCAGGTGATACGTTTGCTGTTATAAATTCAACAGCAAATGATACTACATGGACAGTATTTAATTCAACATGGGCTCAAATAACACTATCTGCTGCAATCGTTTCAAGTACGGCACCAAGTACATTTACCGTTGGTCCAGGTAACTATACAGCAGTCTTTACTCCAGGTAGACAATTTACTGTTGCAGGTACTGCAACTAATAATGGTACATATACCGTTGTTTCGTCCGTATTCTCAACCCCCAACACAGTCATCACTGTTACCTCTGTTGCTGTTAACACATTGGGTGCTGGTGGTACAGCAAGTTTTCAAACTACTGTTCCTCCTATTCTAGATATTGATGCAACGACTGATACATTTACAATTGGTCCAGGCAATTTTACAACAACATTTACAGCAAACAGAATTTTCGAGATCGCCAATTCAACTGCACCTTCAACCAACGATGGAACATGGATTACATCAAGCTCTGCATTTACCAGTGGCAATACAGTGATTACCGTTATGACTGGTGTTCCTTCAGGATATCGGGATGCTACCACAATTGACGACACAGAAGTAACACCAACAGGTTACATCAATATAAATCACACACTGATTGAAACAGTTGAAAATATTACTGATTCGACTCCAGATGGTACCGTTACAAAACCATTCGTTGCATCTCTACCAGCACAAGTAATTACAAAAGAATACACAGACGATCTTGCAAACTTTACAACATACGAGACAATTATAGCAGCAGGAGCATTATCAGAATTTGTCCGTGTAAGTCAGTTGGAAGTTTCTGGTGGTGGAGCTATTACACTTGCAGCTCCAGATGTAAGCATGATTGGATGGACAAAAATCATCGAAATGACGGTTGATACAGGTAACGTTACACTCGTTGCAACAAACATTGTTGGTTACGATCCAACAACAGCTGGATATTTAACTGGTGCAAACACATTTACGTTCGCTAACGTTGGAGAAACAGTAGCTCTAATTGGTGGTATTAGTGCATGGATTCTCGTTAATGGCACTGCTATAATTACATAATGACAAAAACAATACATACCATGACACTTAAGGATAAACATGGCTGGTGAATATACAATAGACTTTTCCGATCCAATTAATGGTTCGTTCGATATTAACGCACTAGAGACAAATGGTCCTGGTGTGACGAATGCTGTTCCTATCCAATCCACTTCAAATGCAGTTGCAAATGTGTTTTCTGTATACACAGATTGGACAACACGGTTTATTCCTGGATTTACATTCG
>Ga0315288_10001023_pt1 | contig 35563 bp, 25 predicted proteins | sample YL17G11_20_MG_FD_203454 | JGI IMG/M metagenome (GOLD analysis project Ga0315288, IMG submission 203454) | Sediment microbial communities from Yellowstone Lake, YNP, Wyoming, USA - YL17G11_20 | ecosystem: Environmental > Aquatic > Freshwater > Lake > Sediment | place: USA: Wyoming | collected...
TCATATTCCAGATTTACTTATCATAGATTACATGATGCCAGAGATGGATGGGCTTACAGCATTGAGAATTCTACGTAGCAAGGGAATCAACAGTAAGGCAGTAGTAATTTCTGCCTATTTGAATGATATAGTTGAAAAAATGATTCCAACAAATAATGTACAGGTTGTGATAAGTAAACCTTACTCTTTAAGCGATCTTTCGGAAAGGATCGTGGACGCCTTGAAGGAAACAGTGACAAAGGAGGACGACCGTGAAACGCGTTACTAGTGTTCAAACGTGGGTGATCTGCGTAGCGACGTTTGTTCTCGCTGCGAACATTGGGCTAACACTAGATGGGTGTCATCATAAGCCTACTCCACCGATTACGATCCCGACAGAGGGGGCCACCACAGATCCAACGAGCATTCTAAACAATCCCAACGCAACGATAGAGGAGTTGAGAAAAGCCATCAGAGACTCAAAAGCAGAGACCAACATGTTAAAGGATAAGTACAAGGCCGCTATTGAGGAAGCTGTCGTAGCTAAACTCTGGTGGGCGTTTGGAATATGTTGTCTAGCTGCCGTTGCGTGTGGAGCTGCAGCTTGGTTCCTTCCGTTGTTCAGGGGGAAGGCGATCCAAGGGGTTATTTTCAGTGGGATAGCAGCTTCTCTGTGCATAGTTCTCATGAAACTAGTCCCTCATATGTGGCAGATCGCTTGGGGAGTTGCAATTCTAACTCTGGCCGCGATAGTATTCTATCTGATGCGTCACGCAAAGGGGGTGTCTACTGCCTTTGCTTGGACAACTGAATTTGCCCAGAAGGCAGGGGAGACAGTTCAAGGGGCTGTGGAGAAAGAGAAATTCTTTGTCGAGAAGCTTGCTGCTTCCAAGTCATTTGATCGTGAGGGCCTGAAGGCTCTCAGAGACAGGGCTCTGGCGACACTGAAGAAGGCGACAGTTGCTCCAGTAGCGAAGGCGTGACATTCGTCACGCTCCGGCCAGGGTAGTGGGAGTGTAGCGATGGACGAAAATCTTTCTGCTCCTCCCACTACCCCTATGCCTCCAAGGCTTGCGAGGGTGCTGCCATGACGGAACTACATCGTGTCCCCAGAAAACAGCTTGACGTCGATCTGTACGCAAAAACAGAAGACATGAGCGAGATTGCAGGCCTTGGACATACCACTGCTGAGGTCAAATACGCAATAGAGCATGGAAGTGGAGGTCCGGGATATCAGGGGGCCCAAGGGGAGGCTGGCTTTGGAGCTCAGGGACGACAAGGGGAACTAGGAACTCAAGGTGCTGATGGGACAGGCGCCCAGGGAAGTCAGGGTTATTTTGGTGTGCAAGGCGTGCAGGGGACAAATCCTGGGGTTCAAGGTCCGCAGGGGAGGCAGGGATGGCAAGGTACAGCTGGGGCTCAGGGGACAGCTTCAGATGTAATGAGATTCGTCGGGAATATCTCGGTCAATGGAGATTTCCCAGCCTCCCCTTTAAACGGAGACGTTTACCATATCACAGCTTCAGTGACGGATCCATATCATAGTTCTAAATCTTTTATTGCTGGGGATGAAATAGTGTTTTCAGATACTAGCAATGATTGGGAACTTCTTGGATCGGATATCGTTGGGGTTCAAGGTCCGATAGGGCCACAGGGATTAGTAGGCGCTCAGGGGTTATCTGGAATTGGAGTTCAGGGAGACATTGGATTCCAGGGGGTGCAGGGGATCCAAGGTAATCAAGGGCGGCAAGGATTTGTAGGACTCCAGGGCAACCAAGGGTGGCAAGGAATAGGTGGGTATCAAGGGGTCCAAGGTCGTCAAGGTTGGCAAGGCCCTGGAGCTCAGGGTGCTCAGGGCTGGCAAGGAAAAGACGGAACGCAAGGAGCTCAAGGTTGGCAAGGATGGCAGGGATTAGGCAATGTTGGCTACCAGGGGATCCAAGGTTGGCAAGGCACCCCCGGTGTTCAAGGGAGTCAAGGATGGCAAGGTTGGCAAGGGGGGATCGGTTCTGGAGTTCAGGGACCCCAAGGTACACAAGGCGCACAGGGACTTTTAGGAATGCAAGGGGTACAAGGACGTCAAGGCATTCAAGGTCTTCAGGGAATTCAGGGGCCACAAGGAAATCAAGGAAATCAAGGGCTTGGTAATCAGGGGTGGCAAGGACTTGGGAACTTGGGAACCCAAGGAGTCCAAGGATGGCAAGGGGGAGCAGGGGGAGGCTCGGCTCTATCGCGTTATCAAGCCCAGAGTACTGCAGGAGAAGAGGTAGAAGTTCTTGCTTCTGGAGCTGGGATTACATACAGTAGAGTTGGGGCTCTTGGAACATTCGCTATCCCCGGTGGAGTCAAACTCGTTTCTGCCATGATGCGTCTATCAGGAGCGACTTTAGGGGGGAGCGTTCTTACCATAGATCTTGGGACAAACGACATGGGGAATACGGCTGCCTCGAATAGATGGCAACCGTTGGTTAACTGTCTAAGAGAAGACACCTGGGCTGCACAGGCTGTTACTTTAACAGCAGTTGCTGGGACTAATACCCAGTACAATATAAACAACCTCAATACATCCCAGATTAATCACATACGTCTGGGCTTCTAAAGAAAGGGGCAGGATGTGGCTAATCCACTCTTTCAGGCCAGGTTCGAAGTAACTGGAGTTGAACAGGTAGATGTTTCTACCTGGCAAATGACAGGCGAGGTCATCGATAGTAGCGGGACAGGGTTTGGTCCAGCCGATGCAGAGGTTGGGAATCTTGTTTTTGATGAAGATGTATCAATCTTCATTGGCACAGTAAATTGTTGGAAAGTCACAGAGCTTGTTGCTGTTGGACCCTCAAGAACCTTAGTTGTTAAGGTTCAATACGCTGAACCAGGTAGTCCTGGAGGAATGGGAGAACCTCAGTCTGGATCTTGTGCTATCTGTAAATCTGTTGGAGTAACTCCTCTAAATCTATCGCAGACTCCTGCCCAAGGATGGGTTCAAATTGGAGAAACTCTACAAAATGGGGTTCGAAATTACGATATGCGAACAGTTGCTGGAGTTGGAGCACAAGGGTCTCAAGGGCATCAGGGATATCAGGGTGCTGCGGCTGATGTAATGCGTTTAATGGGAGAAATCAATAGCAATGATGACTTCCCTGAATTCCCCGCGAATGGAGATGTGTATTACGTTGCTACAACGGTTACAGATCCATACCGCACTTATCAATCTTTCGGGCCTGGGGACGATATTGTCTATGATGTAACCTCAGACTCTTGGATTCTTTTAGGCGGAATGTTCCATGGTTCTCAAGGACCGCAAGGATCTCAAGGGCGGCAGGGCTGGCAGGGGGCTGGAGTCCAAGGGTGGCAAGGTTGGCAAGGCCTAGCTAATGATGGAGTCCAAGGTCCTCAGGGGTGGAAAGGGGACAAGGGAGCTCAAGGGAATCAAGGAAATCAAGGACTTCTCGGATATCAAGGGAATCAAGGTGTACAAGGATGGCAGGGGACTGCCTCTGATGTAATGGTTTTTAAGGGAACCATAAATGTAAATGGCGATTTCCCCGCTAGTCCTTCGAACGGAGACGTCTACGCCATTACAGCGTCTGTAACAGATCCCTATCATTCGCATATGTCATTTATTGCCAACGATGAAATTGCTTACTCTTCTGGACTTGGAGACTGGATCTTACTAGGCAATAATCTTATTGGGCCTCAAGGAAATCAAGGGCGTCAGGGATGGCAGGGCTGGCAAGGAGTTGATGGAACACAGGGAAATCAGGGATGGCAAGGACTTGAAGGAACTCAAGGCACTCAGGGCTGGCAGGGATTGGAAGGGACTCAAGGGAATCAAGGCAATCAAGGCAATCAGGGTTGGCAAGGATATAGGGGGTTTCAAGGCTTTGATGGCGTACAAGGGACCCAGGGATGGCAGGGGATAATAGGGCTGCAAGGTAACCAAGGACTTCTGGGGCTTCAAGGGGCACAAGGATTCCAGGGACTGATAGGATTACAGGGTAATCAGGGTTTCCAAGGAGATATTGGATTCCAAGGCGATATTGGATTGCAGGGTAATCAGGGATTCCAGGGATATCAAGGTCTTGTGGGTTTGCAAGGAAATCAAGGGTTCCAAGGGTTCCAAGGCAATGATGGATACCAAGGATTCCGTGGATTCCAGGGTTTCCAGGGGAATCAGGGAGCTCAGGCTGCGTACACAGGAAATGTTCAGCCATACCTTTGGGATAACACTATTAGTGATCATGATCCAGGTCCTGGGTATATTGCAGGCAACTCAGCAGTAAGTCCTCTTCCCATTACTAAATTCTGGATTGACATACAGAACGCCAAGAGTGTTGACATAACAGCTTGGATTGAGAATCTAGATGAGTCCACAAACGGGACCAAGGGATTTTTGACATATTCAAACTACGACAATTCTAAGTGGGCCACGTACCAATTGATATTAGTTACTAACAAGACTGGATATTATGAGCTAGAAGTTATTTATTTAGCAAGCAGTGGAGGGCTGTTGTCCTTAAATGAACAACTTCTTCTCGGCTTTACGCAGACCGGAGATATAGGTTATCAGGGAGTGCAAGGAGTCCAAGGTTATCAAGGAAATCAAGGACGTCAGGGCGCTCAAGGAATAGAAGGGACCCAGGGTAATCAAGGCTGGCAAGGCTGGCAGGGGGTTATAGGCTTTCAAGGTTTTGACGGGGTTCAAGGCTTCGATGGATTCCAAGGCTTTGATGGAGTCCAGGGGTTTGATGGAGTTCAAGGATCTCAAGGTTGGCAAGGGGTGGAGGGCACTCAAGGAGCCCAGGGTTGGCAAGGACTGGAAGGAACTCAAGGTAATCAAGGTAATCAAGGTAATCAAGGGCTTCTTGGTATACAAGGAAATCAGGGCTGGCAAGGATTAATAGGACTACAGGGGAATCAAGGGTTCCAGGGGTTCGTTGGTTTACAGGGTAATCAGGGATGGCAGGGACTTATTGGGTTACAGGGAAATCAGGGTTGGCAAGGATTAATGGGAGTGCAGGGCGTTCAAGGACTTCAGGGATATCAAGGATGGCAAGGAGTAATGGGCGTTCAAGGGGCTCAAGGTTACCAAGGCTGGCAAGGGTTGATTGGGTTGCAAGGAAATCAAGGGTTCCAGGGATTAGAAGGAACACAAGGAACTCAAGGCTGGCAAGGACTCGAAGGGACTCAAGGGTCTCAAGGGTTTCAAGGTGATCTTGGATTCCAGGGTTTTGACGGAGTTCAGGGTCCGCAAGGACTCGAGGGAACTCAAGGATTCCAGGGATTAATAGGGCTCCAGGGGGCTCAAGGTTGGCAAGGTCTTCTTGGTCTACAGGGCCATCAAGGATGGCAGGGACTTATAGGGCTACAGGGAAATCAAGGCTGGCAAGGCCTCATTGGGTTACAAGGATCTCAAGGGTATCAAGGTTGGCAGGGCATAATAGGATTGCAAGGATCCCAAGGTTATCAGGGAGACATGGGCGTCCAGGGGGTGTGGGGATTCCAAGGAAATGACGGATATCAGGGATTTTTCGGCAATCAAGGAATTCAAGGAGTTCAGGGACTTAGAGGATTTCAGGGTTTCCAGGGTTGGCAGGGGATCGAGGGGCTTCAAGGAGTTCAGGGTGTTCAGGGTTATCAGGGGTGGCAAGGGATTCAGGGGATTCAAGGTATTCAAGGATATCAAGGATTCCAGGGGCTCTTAGGGTTACAGGGGGATCTAGGAATTCAAGGTATTCAAGGATGGCAAGGAGGCCCAGGTTCTCTTTCCGGAGTAACCTACTACCTGGATGATGCTGGTTCCAGTTTTGGTTATAACTCTCTTACTCGTTCTCCTGTTGGAGGGGACGAGGTTATTGACAGCATATCCCTAAACAATGCTTCAGGCGAACTTTTAATAGAAGGGTACATAACATCTGCATCTGATCCAAATGTTACGTTGATCGATGCTGGAGTGTGGGAATTCGATACGTACTGTTATGTTGATAGTCCAACGGGTGTTTCTGAAATCATCATCAGAGTGTTTAAGAGAGATCTTAGCAATCTAGAGACTCCGCTTTTCAATATTACTACAGGAGAAATCAACAACACCTCCAACACGCTAGTAGAGATTTTTTCTACACAAGGTTCGTTTGTTTTAAATGCCACAGACAGGATAGTGGTAAAATATTCGGCACAAACTACGTCTGTAGGAACGAGGACTATCTATTTCACCCATAATGGCACTTCTCATTATACGCACTTCCATACTCCATTGATCACGGTAGGTCCTCAAGGTCCTCAGGGATTCATGGGGATTCAAGGTGTTCAAGGAGTCCAAGGGGTTCAGGGACTTGTAGGCCTCCAGGGGACTCAGGGGAATCAAGGCTATCAGGGATTCCAAGGGTTATCTGGATTACAGGGGGCTCAAGGATTCCAGGGATGGCAAGGGGCTCTTGGATTCCAGGGGTTCGATGGGGTTCAGGGTCCGCAGGGGGATATGGGCATTCAAGGGATTCAGGGCGTTCAAGGATTAGCTGGAGTTCAGGGCGTTCAAGGAATTCAGGGCTTCAGAGGATTCCAAGGAAATCAAGGGTTCCAAGGCGATATAGGGCTCCAAGGGAACCAAGGGTTCCAAGGTGATATTGGCGTTCAAGGATCTCAGGGTTGGCAAGGACTTATAGGATTACAAGGTAATCAAGGCTGGCAGGGCTGGCAAGGTTGGCAAGGGTTGGGAGGGACCCAAGGATCTCAGGGTTGGCAAGGGCTAATGGGAATTCAAGGGATCCAAGGAGTCCAAGGAGTTCAGGGGGTCCAAGGAGTTCAAGGAAGACAGGGAATTCAAGGAGTTCAAGGGCCGCAAGGGAGCCAAGGTTGGCAGGGTTGGCAAGGGCTTGTAGGGCCACAGGGGGTTCAAGGATTCCAGGGCTGGCAAGGGGTTGGATCTCAGGGCGTCCAGGGAATAGCGGGGAACACCGACACGATAATGTCGGTAGTCAAGGATGCCGATGAGTCGGTGACCAGCAGCACCGCGCTTCAGGACGACGACGAGTTGAAGTTTTACATGGAGGCGAACACCTCCTACTCGTTTGAGATCACGGCTTGGGTATACGCTGCGAACAGCAACCCAGACTTTAAATGCGCAGTGAACGGTCCAACCGGGCTGTCCAGACTTCGGATGAGGACCGACTACAGCGCGGTTGGTGGATTGAGTGAATCGTCATCGGCCATTTCCACTTCTTACGACGAGGCGAAGAACTCACCGTGGGGGTCCAACGCGCCCGACATCGCCCGCGTCTGGTTGAAGGGATCCATTGACAATGGGAGCACTGCTGGAGACTTGATCTTCCGGTGGGCTCAAAAGGCTAGCAGTGCCACCGCGATTACAGTCAAAGCTGGAAGCTGGCTAACTGCCTATAAGGAAGGAGCTGTTGGTCTCGGCCCACAGGGATTCCAAGGGTTCCAAGACGCGATAGGAAGACAGGGGTCCCAGGGTTGGCAGGGACCTGGCGCTCAAGGTGCTCAAGGTGGTGCCTCTACCGCTGCCAACATCCACGTCTACTCTCATACATCGGTAAGTATCACCAATAACAATACCTGGTATGACGTTCCCTTCGAGCACGAGAACGTGAAAGAAAACATCACACACGATAACTCAACCAACCCTGAACAGATTACGTTGGTTAATGCTGGAACTTACCAGGTAAATTTTGATGCGGAATTCAACAACGCCACAAACGCCACAGCCTTCGTCATCCGTCTTTTGAAGAATGGTTCTGAAGTTCCTGGTAGTTACAGACAACTGATGCACTATGCTGGTGGATATCCAATCGCCCTTGCTGGTAATGCCTTGGTGGTTAGCGATGGGGATGACGTAATAGAGATGCAGGTTGGAGCAAGTCGCGCATCTTCAAGCACGGCTAATATTACCACCGAACCCGACCCAGACCCTACAACATGGGTGATGTGTTCTCTTGCCGCCCATAGTTTGGTTGGAGTTACTGGGGCTCAGGGCTATCAAGGTCCGCAGGACTCTGTGGGACGTCAAGGTGCTCAGGGCGTCCAGGGTGTTCAGGGCGCCCAAGGGGTGCAGGGAAATCAAGGTTGGCAAGGACTTGCAGGGACACAGGGAAATCAGGGCTGGCAGGGCTGGCAGGGATGGCAGGGATTAGTTGGGCTTCAAGGAAACCAAGGATTCCAAGGACTAATGGGAGTCCAGGGGGTTCAAGGGGTCCAAGGGCGCCAAGGATGGCAAGGGTTTCAAGGCTTAATAGGAGTCCAGGGGGTTCAAGGTGTACAGGGAGTGCAAGGCCGTCAAGGATGGCAGGGTTGGCAAGGATTAATAGGACTACAGGGGAATCAAGGATTCCAAGGGCTCGTAGGTTTACAAGGCAATCAAGGATGGCAAGGCTGGCAAGGACCTGGAATCATCGGCGATGGGATCGCAAAGTTAACCGTGGGGACAACACAGCCTACAGGTCCAGCGACTGGGGACCTTTGGGTAGATACGAACTAGGAGGTTGCGATGCCTGACGCTGTAGACATTGCCGCTTGCGTCCATTACCTTTATCGTGACGCACGTTTTAAAGGATCAGCAACGATAGTTGATTTCAACGATTGGAATAATCGTGAATGGGTAGACGGAAGAGGAAACAAACCAACACAACAAGAGATAGAAACGGTATGGCCCATCGTTCAAGTAATTGTAACTCCTCCATCTCAAATGATGATTCTAGCTATAGAGATTGCGAGGTATGATGAGATAACAGCAGCTGAGTCCGTGGAAGAAGCTAAAAAAATACGAGGCAAGAAGGGCGAGGATTAACACATGTCTTTCAGTTACATGAAGTTGTCTCGTCGGCAAGTTCGTCCATTATCCTATACAGCAATTGCTAGCGGAGCTTGGAGAACGCAGACTCTAGCCACAGAAGATCACGACTTGTTGGCAGAGGTTACCTTGTCTTCAAATCAATTCACATTACAGGCTGGCACTTATCGGATCATGTGCTACGCGATAGCAGGATTCAATCCGTCATACGGGCACAGGGCTAGACTTCAGAATACAACGGACGCAACAACGACTCTTTCTGGAATGAATGGGTACAATAAATATGGGTATTCAGACGATAACAGTCTAATTATGGGACAATTCACTATAGCAGCGCAAAAGACATTTGAAATTCAGAATTATGTTAATAGCAATTGTAATGAAGGAGCTGGAGTTGACACCGGAGAAGACTACGTTTGGTGTATTGTCATTCTGCGCAAAGTGGATCCTGCAGAGGCCTACGCTCTGTACTCTCATGTAGCAACTTCAGGAACTGGTGGCGGAACTCTTACAACAGGAGCTTGGAGAACAAGTCCGATAACCACCGAAGATTTCGATGTTGGGTCTTATGGCTCTCTTGCTTCTAATCAGATAACGCTGGCTGCTGGGACGTACGAGATTTTTGCGAGTAGACCTATAAATAATTATAGTTCAAGTCTAATGTACGGAATCAAAACGAGGTGGCAGAACATTACTGATGCGACTACAACGTTATTGTCGCAGTCACATAACGATCAGGGATGGGCAGTTGGTCGTATGATCGTTCTAGTAGGGAGGTTCACGATTGCAGCGCAGAAAACCTTTGAATTACAAGCGAGTGCAGGCGCAACGTACACAACCTATGGGTTTGGTTATCCTATAAGTATTGGAAGTGAAAAATACGCTCAAGTCGAAATCAGAAAGGTAGCATGATATGAGTTTCAGTTACTTGAAATACTCCTACGTTGTTTCCGCAGGAACTGACGGAGGGGCTTCTACCAGTGGATCTTGGCAAACAATGCCACTAAATACTGAGGATAGCGATACGGGCGGTTACGGATCTTTATCAGCAAATGTCGTTACTTTAGCTGCTGGAGCTTATGTTGCTAGGTTCTACATGGCTCTTAATGATTACTGCGGATACAATTTGGGCGCGAGCATGCGGCTTTATAACGTGACTGGTTCCGCTACTTTAATTCTTGGACAATCAGGGCAGATGGAGAGTCCAATCTCTGAAGGATATTTCTCTATCGGCTCTTCGACAAATGTCAGACTTGACTATTGGTGTTACAGGTCAGTCGCTACCAATGGATTAGGATACAATGCAAACCAGGGAGTTAACGAAGTGTACGCAATGCTTGAGTTGTGGAGAGAGGAGCCTCCAGCATACGCTGGAGTTCTCAAAGTATACAATGGGGCCTCATGGGTCAAGAAGCCAATGAAGGTTTGTGTTGGAGGGTCATTTGTGGCAAAACCGGTAAAAAGGTGGACGGGTTCTGCTTGGAGCGAAATCGACGTGACCGGTGTTTAGTTGAATGACTGATGGTTGCTGAGATCGACTTTTCTGCAGGGCCGCAGGGATGGCAGGGGCTGGATGGAGTCCAGGGGGACCTGGGCGTTCAAGGATTCCAGGGAGTTGGAGTCCAAGGGATCCAAGGAGTACAGGGTGACTTAGGAAATCAAGGGTTTCAAGGAACAAACCCAGGCCCCGTAGGTCCGCAGGGCTTTCAGGGAGAGTTAGGGAATCAAGGGTATCAAGGATCGCAGTCATTACAAGGGCCGCAAGGAGTTCAAGGCATCCAGGGAATTCTAGGGATTCAAGGAAACCAAGGTTCTCAAAGCATACAGGGACCTCAAGGGCTTGTTGGTGATATAGGATTTCAAGGGAGACAGGGAAGGCAAGGAGTTTTAGGACTTCAAGGAATTCTTGGATATCAAGGAGTCCAGGGGCTACTTGGATGGCAAGGGTATCAAGGCATCCAAGGGATTCGGGGTTTCCAAGGTGCTCTAGGGATCCAGGGCCTTCAAGGAGTGCAGGGTCTCATAGGAATTCAAGGCCTTATAGGATTACAGGGAGTTCGAGGTTTCCAGGGAGTTCAAGGTTGGCAAGGAATATTAGGATTACAGGGGATTCAGGGTCTCTTAGGGGTTCAGGGGGTCCGGGGCATTCAAGGAATTCAAGGGGTCCAAGGGAGTCAGGGCCTCAGGGGTTATCAGGGAGTTCAAGGGGTGCAGGGGTGGCAAGGAGTTATAGGAATACAGGGGTTTCAAGGTCCGCAGGGGCTAATTGGTTATCAAGGGGTTCAAGGGCGTCAAGGGGAACAGGGGCTTCAGGGAATTCAAGGGGTCCAAGGTTTACGTGGACTACAAGGCGATCGTGGTTTCCAAGGGATTCAAGGAGTTCAAGGATATCAGGGCGTCCAAGGTAATCAAGGAGTTCAAGGGGCCCAAGGCTTCCGTGGGTTCCAAAGCGATCTACAAGGCACCCAGGGTAATCAAGGGTTCCAGGGTCGGCAAGGCTTTGTCGGCGAACAAGGAGTTCAGGGGGATCAAGGATGGCAGGGCTATCAAGGTTGGCAGGGGCCTAGAGGTCGCCAAGGATATCAAGGGCATCGTGGATTATCCGGAACAGAGGGATCTCAGGGGGCTCAAGGGTTCCAAGGAATAGGACTAGACGGACCTCAGGGGAATACTGGTGTTCAAGGAGATTATGGGAATCAGGGAGATGCAGGGACTCAAGGCTGGCAAGGCTTAATTGGCCCACAGACCGATGTTTACACTCTTTCAGGAGGAAGAAACAACCCTAACGTTACTAATTCGTATCTAAATTCAGATGAAACGCCAACAAATATCACTCCCATGGTCTTGCCTACAAATGCCACTTTAGTTGCCATGTCTATTGCTTCGAATGGACCTGTGACCTGGACGGCTCAGGTTAGAGTCGGAAACGTTCTTGTCCCCGGAGCTTCATTAGCTTCTGGAGGGCTAGCTAAAGCGTATTCTTCTGCATATAACATTGATTTTAGTGCTGGTGATGGGGTACAATTGTATTGTAGCGGATCGACGATTAACCGACCCAGAGCCATACTCTGGTTCAAGAAGAGGAGATAAACCATGCAGATTCTACTGACCACCACTGGAACTTCATCCCCGGTAGTTTTTCCGGATTTGAATGGTCGAGAATTTACGCACCCGATCGTAGCCTACGATCTTCTTCTCGAGTTTACACAAGATGAATTGAGAGCATCTGCAGACCTTCAGACAGAGGTTACTGCAGCAACCATAACACTCAAAGACGAAAATGGCATAGCTATTACAAATGTAGCGGCCTCCTTTAGAACAGTAGCGCCCTATCAAGCAGACTATGCTATGTGGAATGCTTCGAAACTAGGCGGAGCCCAATTAAACATTGGGAATCAAGGGCCAGGCAGATTCTTGATGTTCAATGCTAGTAATGAAGTTGAGTACGTCGATTATGGTCCACAAGGAGTTCAGGGTTATCAAGGCACTGCTGGCAATCAGGGATATCAAGGGATCGCTGGAACGCAGGGCAACCAAGGCTGGCAGGGCATTGATGGTGTTGACGGCACTCAAGGGAACCAGGGGTGGCAGGGATTAGACGGGACGCAAGGGAATCAAGGTTTCCAGGGGCTCAGAGGTTTCCAAGGATTCCAAGGTTGGCAAGGTCTTGAAGGGGTTCAGGGCCCTCAAGGAGACATTGGGTTCCAGGGAGCTCAGGGATTCCAAGGAGACCTTGGATCTGATGGAACCCAAGGTTTCCAAGGTATCATGGGGATCCAGGGAGTTCAAGGCATACAAGGATTTAGGGGATTCCAGGGAAATCAAGGATTCCAGGGAGATCTTGGATTCCAGGGACTCGAAGGACTCCAGGGGAGCCAGGGATTCCAGGGAGACATTGGGTTCCAGGGAGCACAAGGATTCCAAGGCCTCGCAGGATACCAAGGCTTCCAAGGTTGGCAGGGAATAGACGGGACGCAGGGCAATCAGGGTATCATAGGGTTCCAGGGTTGGCAGGGTGGCGCTGCGAACGTAATGGTATTCAAAGGAAATATTACTCAGAATAGTGATTTCCCAGCAAGCCCAGCTAATGGAGATGTCTATCACGTTACAGCATCAGTCACTGACCCATATCACAGCAGTCAATCCTTTGTAGCGAATGACGAAATTGTCTTCTCCTCAACAGATAACGATTGGGTTCTCTTAGGTAATAACATTGTTGGTCCACAGGGTTGGCAAGGACCACGAGGATACCAGGGAGCGCAAGGTTGGCAGGGGATAGAAGGGACCCAAGGGTATCAGGGTGACGTCGGATTCCAGGGGGCCCAAGGTTTCCAAGGGCTTGTAGGTTTCCAAGGGAATCAAGGGAATCAAGGGGTCCAAGGTCTAATCGGTTATCAGGGGAATCAGGGCTTCCAGGGAGAGATGGGTCCGCAAGGAGACTGGGGATTCCAAGGAAATCAAGGCTTCCAAGGACTAGAGGGAACAGGCACTCAGGGATCCCAAGGTCTTAGGGGCTTTCAAGGGTTCCAGGGCTGGCAGGGGATAGACGGGTCACAAGGAGCTCAGGGAGACATAGGGTATCAAGGTAATCAAGGATTTCAGGGGTGGCAGGGATGGCAAGGCATTGATGGTTCGCAAGGGAACCAGGGGCTTCGTGGATATCAAGGAGTCCAAGGCTATCAAGGCTGGCAGGGCCTAGAGGGCGTTCAAGGCGCACAAGGGGACATTGGTTTCCAGGGAGCGCAAGGATATCAAGGCTGGCAGGGAATTGGTGGAGTACAAGGAACCCAAGGGGTCCAAGGAACCCAAGGGTTCCAAGGCCTTGAATCGAATGACTATTTCTTGGTGCAGGCGTCACGCGACCAATATACAGTGAACAATACATACCTTGACTTCGGATCGGTAGCATCGAATAACTCTCCGTTGGTGCTGCCTTTCAACACTACGCTAGTTGCAATGTCACTCTCGACGTCAGTGGCTATAGTCTGGACAGCAGAAGTTAGATTAAACGGAGTTCTCGTAGTTGGGGCAACGCTTGCGTCAGGGGGTGCTGCAAAGGCATTCGCCACTGGGTATGCAATAAACTTCAATGCCAATGACGGTATCCAGGTTTACTCGAATAGCTTGTCCAGATACCCGAACGTTGGATTGTGGTTCAAGCGGAGGTAGCATGAAGGTTCTGCTGACGACGACGGGAGCGCTGAGCCCAGTGGACATCGAAGACCTGAATGGCGTCTCGTTCACGCATCCGACCTCTGAGTTTGATCTCTTGTTAGAGTTCACGCTAGAGGAACTCTATGAATCGATAGATCTGTTTGCAAGAATAGATGATGGATCCATAACACTCAAAGACAATCTGGGTCGCTTTATCACAACCGATTCCCAACTTTCTAGTGTGTCAGATTCTTATGTCGGGGGAGCTTCCGGAATTTCTGACCAGTTAATGTTACTGGGAGGATAACATGGCTAGGAAGATACTCGGACAAGCTGCTCCCAATGCGACTACAGAAACTACTCTATACACGGTGCCTGTTACCAAACAAGCCACAGTAAGTTCCCTGGTGATTTGCAACAGAGGAGGGACAGAGACTTCCTTTAGGATCAGTTGCAGTGTTGCAGGAGCTGGGATAAACAATAAGGATTATCTATACTTTGATCTGGCTATTGGGGGAGGAGACACATTCATTGCTACGATAGGGGGGACCCTAGCTGCCACGGATGTTATTCGGGTCTACGCTGGGAACGCTAGCCTATCGTTCACAGCGTTTGGAGATGAAAGCTAGGAGGAGCTCATGTCTCAAGGTTTTGCCCTAGGTTTAAGAGGAAATCAAGGAAGCGCAGGGCCACAAGGCTCTGTAGGTTTCCAAGGTAATCAGGGAAATCAAGGAGTTGTTGGATTTCAAGGGATTCAAGGGATACAGGGTTCTCAGGGTTGGCAAGGGTTAATAGGTCCCCAGGGTAATCAGGGGTGGCAAGGATTCTTTGGAGCACAAGGGAATCAAGGGAACCAAGGAACTTACGGGACCCAAGGTTGGCAGGGAACAAACCCTGGGCCTGCGGGTCCTCAGGGTTGGCAAGGAAATATGGGAGCACAGGGATCTCAGGGTTTGCAAGGATATCAGGGCTGGCAAGGGTTGGTAGGCCTCCAAGGTAATCAAGGATTCCAAGGGCTCGTAGGTTTGCAAGGCAATCAAGGGTGGCAAGGCTGGCAAGGAGTTCAAGGAGTTCAAGGCTACCAGGGGAACCAAGGAATCATAGGGGCCCAAGGAACTGTTGCATATCAACAGGTAACCGCCACTGCCTCTACCACTACAACGTCAGCGAGTGACGTTCAAGTAGACAGCATGGTAATGACTCCTGCTTCTGGAACTTACATGGTTTGGTTCGCAACTTCCATGAGCAGTTCTAGCAACACTGCATTCATATATCCTTCGATTTACTCAGCGGGAGCGCAAGTAGCCCCCTCAGAGTTAACCCTTAAACCAACCAACTCTTTGACTATAGGAGCAACCTGTGTTGCAATAGTCACTGTTAATGGAGCGCAGACGATACAGGGGATGTGGAGGACAACGGTAGGAACTGCAACCGCTTACCAAAGGACGCTGATGATCCTGAAGGTAGCATAGGAGAACAACGCATGCAAAGCAGAACTTACACAGACAAGACTTCAACTCCTGCAAAACTGAGCGGAGAACTCGTTGCTGCAGGAATTGCCTTAGGGTCCAGATTCTTTGGCATTTCATATTCTGGAGGCAATAATATAACCACTGTGCATGTTGCCGATGATATATCTGGACCAGAAGGAACGACAATAGACAATACAGTGGCGGCTCACGTAGCTCAGACGCTTGATGATGCCAAGGCTTCTCGGAAATCGTATCTGCAGAATGAAGGAGACAGGATAGTTGCAGATCAATATCCAGAAGGACAGCAAACTCAACTTCAGGCTATGTATTCTGATGCGCTGAGATACAGACCATTAAGGGTAAACTATATCCAACCTTGGAAGGCCTGGTTGGTTGAGGTTTCAACTGAAGTTGATAACAAAAAAGATGATGTTGATGAAGCCGCAACGATCCCCGACGTAAATGCTATCGAGCTAGATGCAGATACACTTATTAATAATGACCCTAAAATTACAGTAAGCGCAGCTTTGGCAATTACAGACTCGATGAGTCTCGAGGACTTTCTTGATGAGAATGCTCAAGTTACTGATGTTCCATCGGGTGCTCAAGGGCCATTTTATCTAATGCAAGAACTCTTAATGAGAGAGGATCTCTACGGAGATACAGAGAACCCCTTGCATGTCCCCGGAAGGATACAACCTATTTTGGGAGTTCAGGGCTGGGCAGTAGATCATGCTAGTCGTATTCTTAATATCGAGACAATTCATGGCAAACTTGGATGGCACAATCAACAGGTTCTTCAGGCTACATACGTCAGGCCCAAAGACCTTTTGATCTACTATGGGTGGATCAATTCCTTTAACTCGGCTCAGAATGGATGGGTGAATGAGAAAGTGGCGCAGGATATGGCAAAATATGGAGTGATTGTATTTGGAGACGGGGTCCAAGACCCAACTCATGGAGACTACGCTAATACCTCGATCGTCATTCCCAGAATCAAAGCGCTTAATCCGAACGCGTTGATCTTTGGATATGTGGACGCTACCGCAGTAATCGGTACGTTCCAGACCAAGGCAACCCAATGGAATACATTGGGAGTGCATGGGATTATGATGGACAAGTGCGGATACGATTTTGGGTTGAATAGAGCCGATTTCAATACACGAGTTGATTACGTTCATGGTCTATCTGTAGCCAAGAAAGTTTTTTCGAACGCTTGGAATACAGACCATGTTCTAGGCACAGCCAACGATGCGTCCTATCCAAATAGCACATGGAATTCAGGGTTGGTAGCTTCAAAGTTAAATACTGATGACTGGATCATGCTAGAGAGTTTGGTTGTCAATACTACTGCCTATTCCGGAAACGCTGGGTATGCTTCGAAGTCAGATTGGTACGCTAGGATATCAAAAGCCGTAACCCTTCGAGCAACTTATGGGGTTAACTTTGCGTCCGTGGGGATAATTAATGACGACAATGTCAATGGTTTAACATTGTTTAACTTCTCCATTGTTTCGGCCATAATGGGAAGCCTTGAGGCGAATGGGACGTCAGATACAAGTTACGGAGCCAGTTCAGCCAACACCAAAATGTGGACCCGACCAGACACAACAGCTATGGGATCCGTATGGAATCTATCCCCCTCAATTCAGGTTGACTCAGGAGACGCGGACGTGTATAATAGGTATGTGGACATGGCCAAGCTAAGCTTAGACTTCTCGTCTGCGGCTCAGGCGAGTAGCATAACAAAGTGGTAGGAAATGAGACTCCGAACTAGAAGCGTTTTACGTTGTTAAACGCCCTTGACATGTCCTCGTAACCAAGTATAATAAGTATTAGATAGCTCGTCTGCGGACAGATGGGCGAGGAAAGGAGCGAGAGGCATGACTGGGGGCCTTTTGTGACATCTGGTATAAAAGTGCTCTTTGTGGGAAAGGGGGATTGGAAACTCCCCGAGTACCATATCGAAGTCTGCACCAAAGTCAATCAATTGATGACTCATCTTGGGACCTTCAGGCCTGATGTTGTCGTCTCTAGCGAGTTTATTCCGGGAGCTCTCAACATAGCGGCCTTTGACGTTCGACGCAAGTGGATCCATGTCAATCCTCAGGCTAACGCAGAAGATGTCTCTAGAGCGATTGAGGCGTGCTACGGGGCCTCTCTGTGGGGTGAGCACCCTTTCGCTAACACGAATCCGCTTGTAACGGTTTACACAGGAACGTACAACACGGGAGACTTCCTACGAGACACCTATCAATCACTGAGAGATCAGTCCTATCCGAACTGGGAATGGCTCGTAGTTGACGATGGAAGCACTGATGGGACTTGGGAACGTCTACTCGAGATAGCCAATGAGGACTTCCGGGTCAATCCTGTTCGGATTAGGCACAACGGCAAGATCGGCCACGTGAAGGGCGTTGCTACTAAGCTGGCCCGTGGCAAGTATCTCGTAGAACTCGATCATGATGACATGTTGACTGACACGGCCATAGACGAGGTCAGAAAAGCCTTCGAGAGCGATCCGGAGATTGGCTTCGTCTACACCAATTGCGCTTCCTTCTTCCAGGACGGGAATCCTCAGATGTTTGGGGATGAGTTCTGGAAACCACGTTACCGCGATACCGTCTACAGGAACAAGACCTATAAAGAGTGCATCAATCCTAACATCATGGATCGCTTTGGGCCTCACTTCTCCCAGCAGTTTGGATGGTTCCTTACGGTGGGACCTAATCACATCAGGGCTTATCGTGCTGACAAACTTCAGGAGTTTGGTGGGTACAATCACAATCTTCCGGTTGCAGACGATTGGGATGTCTACGCAAAGTTCTTTCTCCGTTCAAAATGCTTCCATTTGGACAAAATGCTTTACCTGTACCGCTTCATGGATAGTTTTGCCAATACTACTTTCACTAGGAACAAATCTATCCAAGACCACTTGGCATTAGGGCGTGGTCATTATGCCAAAGAGTTCGACGAGTTTAACAAGAAGAGGCTACTGTCCATCCCTGACGTTGGATTCGTAGTGGCCTCTAGAAACGAAGAAACATCTAAACCGATTCGAGAGAAGATCTTTAACGCTCATGTGATCATGGGGAAGAACTCCATACTCGAAGCTTATGAAGATGGCCGAAACTCTTTCAAAGGGACTCCACGTATCGTCTATATCCATGATGATGCATCCATCCTAGACATGGAAAAGTTCGTCAACATGGTCAAGGCCTTGCCTCCTGGACTGTACGGTGCAATTGGTAGTGCATCGCCGGGAGTGTTGGATAAAGGTCCTTGGTGGGAATCAGATCGAAAGGTTGGAAAACTTCAGCAGCGAGTGTACACCGGTAAAATGAAGTTGCTGGAATTTGGTAATGCCGATACCATTCAAGAAGTCCAATGGTTAGACGGGTTCTGTCTAATTGCGGTAGAGCAAAACTGGAGTTGGTTGGTTAGGGGGAATCCTCCGCTCTGGCACGGTTATGACTGGTTGGCATGCAAACGTACTACGGAAAACGGTGGAAAGTGTTTTGTGTTCCCTCAACCCGAGCAGCCAATGCTGGCTCACAACGGGTTAGGAGGGGGAGAGACATATGACGAAGCGATGGAGATAATTCGTTCTTTGACCAAGAAACCATACGAACGGGATCTCTATATTAACCTGCACGAACACTGCCAAACACTAGCTACCGCTAAAGGGCAAGTTTTAGATTTAGGATGCAGTAGTAACGCTGGGCCTTTCCATGAGGGAATCGCAACTAACGCGCTCTTGGAAGGAGTGGAAAAGAATGGTGGAGAAGTCTGGAGCGTTGAATCGAACGATCTAAGTAAACTTTTCAAAGGCCACAAACAGTGGAACTTCATTCAAACTAATTCCCTGGATGAAGAGAAGATTCTGAACGCCTGCAAGAAGACGGCCTTCGATCTGATCTTCATAGATACCGAGCATTCTTATGATCGAACCAAGAAAGAGTTAGAGTTGTGGGGCAAGAGAGTAAATCCAGGTGGGCGTATTATTTTGCATGACCATGCAATATTTTCGGGGATTGATCAGGCCATTAAAGAGTACGCAGCTAATAAAGACGTGAAGGTAGAACAGTATCCAAATGGTAATGGGTTGACAATAATCACCATGGCAAAAGTTGAATCTCCTCCTCCCAAGCCTGAATCCGTGGATGGACCAAGAGTAGTTGCCAGTCTTACAACCATTCCTAGTCGGATATCTCGTATCAGACCAATGTTGGAATCCGTCATATCTCAGACCCACAAGCCTAGTCGTATAGTGCTTTGGCTCCCAACGATTTGTCAGAAGGAAGGGGTCGGATACGATATCCCGAGTGAGTTGTCAGACTGGATGACTAAGAACGGAATAGAAATAGGACGATGTGATCAGGACTGGGGGTCGGCTACCAAGTTAATTCCGACGCTACTCTCCGAGAGCGATCCAGAGACAAAGATCATTACGCTAGACGATGACGTTTCTTATGAACCACACGCTATTGAAGAGCTCGTGAAGGCTTCTGATAAATGGCCGGATGCCGCAATCGGGTTCATGGGACGTATCAATAAAGAATTTGTACATGCCGAAAAAGTTCTCAAAGACCCTGTAGAAGTGGGATTCCTAGGTGGTTATCGTGGGGTTTTATATCGTCGTCGTTTCTTTGATCAGACTATATACGAGGACATGAGAGCCCTTTTGGTTGGGGGCCCAGTCGTGGTAGACGATCATGTATTTGCTTGGTATCTCAGGGATCATGGTATCAAGAAGCTTGTGATTCGCACGGAACATCCTGGCAAGGATGGATCCATCAACATGCAGTTCCTAAATCTTGGGGGAGGCATCTATGATAAGGGAGAAGAGGGCCCAGTAGTCAAAGAATCGATGCAGAGACTCGAAGACCTATATGGGAAGAAGACGATATCCAATCTTTCTGTAATTGCGTTGGATTGGAACACAAAGGACATGACTCTGGCGTGCGTCGATTCGGTCAGAAAGCACTACCCCGATGTTGAAATAATCTTGATTCAGAACGGAGAAGCGTTCGATTGCCCAAAGGCAACCAGAGTTCTCCCAATGGAAATCAACCTGGGGTATTCAGCCGGGGTGAACAGAGGAGTATATGCGGCCACAAAGAAACACATCTGCCTCTTGAACAGTGATACCGTTGTAGAGCCTGGGCTGTTCGAGAAACTGGAAATGCCTTTCTATAGTGATCCAACATTAGGAATCACAGGCCCGTTCCTCAGTTACGGGCGCCCACCGCAAGGTAACTATGCCAAGGCAAATTGCCCTCAAACGGACCTGGAGCTCCCGCTAGTATTTGTCTGTGTAATGATGGAGAGGGATCTGTTGCTGTCGATGGGAGGATTAGATCCCAGGCTTACTACCTATGAAGACGATGACTTCTGCCTAAGGACTAAGCAAAGAGGCCTCAAGACAAAAGTCATTGGGGGAACTTGGATTAACCATTCCGGACACGAAAGCTTTAAGGCTAATGAAGTAGACACTCAGACAATGAACAAAGAGAACCATGAAAAATTCCTGAAGAAGTGGCCCAAGATCAAGGTTATTGCTTTGACTAAGGACGAGAAAGAAGCGCTTCCCGGGTTCTTTGATCAATTCAGGCCCATAACCGATAAGTTCGCTATCTTAGACTCAGGATCAACAGACGGAACGCTTGAATGGGCAAAAGCAAATGGCATTCAAGTGGCCGAACGTGACTTTGATCGATTCGACAACCAGAGAAACGCATCGATAGAGTTGCTTGGTAAGGATGCCGAGTGGATAATTCAGATGGACCCTGACGAACGTCTGGATGCTCATACTATCCAGTGCATCCCCGAACTGGTTAGATCGGTAGAGTTTGATATTTACCTGACGCATTTGTTCGCCCTTAACAGAGACTGCTCTTCAAAGGAATGGATAGGTAAACCGTTCTTGTGGAGAAACAATCTCGATATTAGATGGGCGCTCCCTGTGCATGAGAAACTCATTGGATCGATGAGGCAGGCTTGGATCAAGAATGGGCGGATAGACCACGTCATTGCTCTTCACAATCCAGAACGCAGGGCCAAGTCAGAAGGGTTCTACTCAAAGCTAGCGTCTTTGCCCAGAATAGACGTTTCTCAATGGCCCATAATCGATTATGATCACCCGATGCATCCTGGCCTGAAGCAGATCTGCATTGGGCCATTAGTTTCCATTGTAATTCCTACTTGCAATAGATTTGAACTAAGAAGTAAGGCAGAAGATTCAATCCGGAAGCAAGATTATCGTCCATTCGAAGCAATTATTGTTGGAGATGGACCCGGTTCTATCGGCGGGATCACTGGAATTCAAGGAGAGGGTGCAGATCTATTCAGATACTACACCTTGCCAAAAAACCATGGAGCCGGAGGGGCAGTTCCAAGGAACTATGCGATTACGTTATCTGCTGGGAACTGGATAGCCTATTGTGACGACGATAATCAATGGGAGCCAACCCATCTTTCCTCGCTCATGGAGGCGGTGGAGAAAGAAGGAGCAGCCTTCGGCATATCGTCCATGAAGATACTAGGTAAAGAAAGAATTTGTGACAAGCCTGAGTTTGGCAAAGTAGATACTTCATGCGTGCTCCACGCAAAGGAGCTCGTTAGGAAGTACGGTTGGTGGAAGAATCGTCTCGAGGGCGGTTACTGCCACGATTGGGAATTTGTAAGTCGCTGGGTGAAGTCAGAGAAGTGGGCAGCCTCCTTGAAGACAACTGTTCTTTACAACGCTGAGACTTCAGGACAATTCGAATTCCTGAAGAAGCTGGTGGAGGCATAGCGTGTCATACATAGTCCAGAATGTCAACTCCTCCGTCACGGTGGGGATCCTCATTAGGGATGGGGGAGTTGGTATTCCTGGGCTGTTCCCCACAGCAGAAATCAGAAGGATTAGGGATTCGAAATACTTCGATTTTAGTGCAGTGGCGCCTCCGTATTGGGTGAGCAGTGGAGGGCAGAAGCAGAAAGTCTTGCCTCCCGTATCTTGGCAGGATGGCCTTTATCAATGGGAGTTCGATCAAAACGTATATGACCATAACGCACTGGAAGAATACGAGATGCTATATCGAAATGATGCCCCATACAGGACAGTAGCCACAGAAGTAATGGCGTTTACCAAGATGGGCGTAACGGAGATGGATGTCGAGGAAATCCGTTCGGCCATTTGGAATACGGTCATGACCCCCAATGGAGTACAAGCTGATTACATTATGAACCTTATGTGGGCGATGGCCAAGGGCAAGATGGAGCTTGGTGAAGCCAACAAGATCAATGTATTTAACGATGACGGTAGCTTCATGTTCACGATTCAGTTGACACCCGTAGAGAGAACCACCTCAGACCTTATGGCTGGCAATCTACCTACATACGGATCGGCGGGCAGATACCAGCCTAACGAGAATCCAGATCCTGAACTCTGCATGGTCTATGGGGTCCTGCGCTATCCGACAGGAGTCCCCGTGGCAGACAACGACATCGAAGTGTATGTTGACGAGAAAGACTTGCCGCAGTTCGCCCAGCATTATTTGCTAACTGGTAAGATTGTGGTAGGCAAGACCGACGAGAATGGGTATTTCCAGATGGATCTTATTCGTGGTGCGCGAGTCACTCTGCATGTTAAGCAGTCCAGATTGCAGTGTCAGTTCATGGTCCCTGATCAGGACGAGATCGCCATTGAGAGCATTCCTGGAGTGTTTGGCGTCCTGAAAGAGACAGAGAATCAGTTCTAGGAGACACGAGATGGCAGATCCAATAACTTGCAATGTCTCCGGGATTCTCCGGTATCCAACTGGGATCCCGGTTGTCTACAACGAGATCGAGATCTTTCTTGCTGCCTCAAACGCTTTGCCTCAATTCTCTCAGGGCAGTCTAATAACAGGAAAGAGCGTTCTTTTGGAAACTGACGAGGATGGGTATTTTGAGACGCCTCTTATGATAGGGTCTTTAGTTACAATACACGTGAAGAGATCGAACTTTCAATGTCAGTTCATGGTTCCTGATGTTGAATCCGTGGACATCAAGGACATTCCTGGAGTTGATGGGATTTTGAGAGAAGTTGAGAATCCGTTCTAGGAGATTAACATGCCTCCTTCTGCTGTAACTCTCGTAATTAATAGTGGATCTCCCAGAACGTCGAATTACAGGGTTGACTTAACCCTGTCGGCGACTGGTGTCAACGACATGAGATTCTCAAATGATGGGATTCATTGGACGGCTTACGAGCCGTTTTCAACGACCTTATCGGACTGGGATTTAAGAAGTTACGGTGGAAATGACAACACGGGGATTCATACTGTTTATCTAGAGGTTAGAGATCTTGTTAACAACACGGTACAGGTTTCGAGCTTCATTCGGTATCAACCTACGAAGCCTCACGTACACGTCGGCGTGCCTGTGCAAAGAGAAGGGGACTCCTTCTTGGTGGATGTCCCATACAAAGGCTACGACGATTTCGGGAATATTTGTGCATTGGCAACTCTAGAGTATTCGCTAACCGGGGCCTTTTATGGCGAGCAGAAGCCAATGACTCCTAAGGTTAGCGATCCAGATCATGATGGCACAACTCAATTAGAATTTAGCCCAAACGGAACGCCATACAATTTCGTCTGGGATGCATTAGAGGACATTGGGCCGGGGGAAGTAAGCGACATTTCTCAAGTAAGAATTCGCCCTGTCTTCGGAAATGATCTTGGTGAGTTCGGGACTAGCGGATTGTTCGTTGTGGACACTAGAGTCCTAATTACTTCTGGTGGGGCCTCATTCTCCCGTGGCGATTTAGCAAAACTAAAAATCGTGTTTACCGATCACGAAGGCCTTATGGTAGACCCAGCCTCGGTTGACTTGGTAAGCATCAAAGATCCAGCTGGCACGGAGTTGCTCTATACCCCCATCCCTGCAATTCAGGATTACCAAGGAGAATGGTATGTAGAATGGGACGTTCCAACCGATACAGATTTGGGCAGATATACAGCAACGTGGCTTTACGAAATAGATTATGAGCCAACTCAACACGTCATTTATTTCACCGTGGAAGAAAGGGCTACTACGTTTGATCCGATAGGAGAGAACACCTGTGTCGTTCATGGGCAATTAATCTATGCAGATGAGAAGCCAATTGCTAATACAACGGTTGAGTTTATTCCTCACCACCTAAGTGATCCAGAACTTGGGAACCCCACAAGAATAGGAGTGACTCCAATTTCTGTGGTTACTGATAGTAATGGAAAGTTCGTTGTTGAGCTAATCAGAAACACGGAAGTCATCATCTTCATCCCTTCTCTGAACTTCAGGCAATTCGCCAAAGTTCCAGATGAAGACGCTTCTGAATTCAGGGCAATGATGACCTTGTTACCTGTTGGACCTAGGGACAAGTTCGGTAATCGTACTAGCTAAAAAAGGGGAGGATATCTCCCCTTGGAGCGTGACAAATGTCACGCCGTCGATGTGCCAAAGTCCTGGTCTAGGCTTTCTTTGAATGCTTGGCATCCAGCCTCTAAGGCTATAGACAAACATTTGAAAAAAGCCCCAATGTACGAGAACGCGACTAGGCAAATGTCTTGAACTCGATCGAGAAGAGAGGAATTGTCATGTTGTGGTTCGACCTTGAACTTTTTTCTGAGACCTTGAAGTATTTCCTCCTGGACTGTACGCATCGAGCCTCCTCCTAATCCCTGGGGGCACACCCCCGCATTCCTTTGCTTTTTGCTAGGGACTTGGGAAGGGGAAGGATTCGATGACGTTAGTCCTTGCGATACCAGAACCACTCAAAGGCACCGCTAGCCATTTTCCACACGGCTCCCATGTCAGCAGCGACAGCGATTGGCTCCTGGATCATGACATCCGTATCGACCATCCGGAAGACAATGCCTTTCTTGTCGCTCTTCTTGACGTCTTGGATCCCGGGCCCGTTTACACGACCGTAGGTTGAGGAGATCCCACTCTTCCCAATGAATGCAGCGCGATTGGTGTAGAGTTGATCTGCGGTCATGAAATTGACAACAGCAGAAGAAGCCCCGGGGAAATTCATTATGAAATTAACCGCCATTTCAAAACGATCTCTCCTTGGACTCTTGCGCATGTCACGGACATCAACCTTCACCGAGCGATTGTATATCTTGGTTACCTTCGTAGTGACGATGAAGGTCTCCTTGCTCTCGTTCTGTTCCTGAAATCTAATCCCGATGATATCATCGTTGAAGATGCTGTATCCGACTGGGACGGGCATCGGAGTCTCGTCGTTGGTCTTGGCGCTGCCCAACAATCCCTGCATTGTGCCAGTCAGCCGCTCGAGATCAGCATTCAGCGCTTCCTGTTGCTGAACCTGCCGATTGACCTCTTCTTCATCGGCTTTCTGTACAGCAGCAGCTCTGCGCTCGACCGCCAGTTGATAATTCTCTCGCGCCTTCTTAACGCGTTCCTGTGCATCCTTGAATAGAACCTGATACATCTCGTGGTACGTCTTCACCATCTCTACAGCCATCTCTGATACCTCTTTGCTTTCAGCACGACGTCTCCTCCTACTCTCTGGAGCTCCTCACGCTCGTCCAGGGTCAACTCGGAATCGGTTGCAGCTCTCATGAAGATGCAAACGACATCGAAGAGATTCTTCGTTTCGATGGTTACCCTGGCACGATCTAGAGCTTCCTTCCCAGCTTCTTTTACCCCATTTGTGTCGCAAACTACCTGAATGATCTCAGGGACATCGGAGACCAGAATGTTCTTGAGATCCATCATGTTGCGAATTACTCCTGGGATGTTAGCCATAATTCTATCAATGGATTCGCCGAAAAGCTTGGCAAATTCTTTCTTCTCTCCGATGTGTTTTTCGGAGAACCCAGCCATCTCGCGCAGGATGACGCCAGATTGGTGGGCCCTGCTGTAAATCATGGCTTCGAGTGTAAGCTTTGCCAGTCCGATCTCGGAATTACGAACATGGATTCCGCTATCGAAGTCATCAACTCCGAAATCCTTAGACTTGGCTACCATCTGTCCGATAAGGAGCGCCTCGTGATCCTCGTACCTCATCTCGAAGAGGTAGTCCTTATTGGCCTTCTCAAGTAGGAGCCTCGCTAGTTCCGTGTTTGGGAGATCAGCGTAGCGGTCTGACAGTACGGCACGGATCTTATCCTGGTTGTCAGGATAAGAGTCGAAGCGAACGAAGAGCTCTTTGGATCCTTTCCGTTCGATCCAGAAATTGAAGTTTGTGGCACGAAGGGCTGGCGGGCAACGCTGCATGTACATGTAGGGGATCCCTAGCTTTTGGCAGAACGTAGAAAACCCATGCTTGGTCATAGGGTAAGTATCTACTCCAAGCATGTCTTTGCCATCGGGATCCTTCCACGATTTAGCTCGGGTTATGTTTCCGCTCTCCTCACTCATTCGCAGTGCGCTGGCGAAAATCGTTTCGTCTCGATAGAACTTGGCTCGTTCGTCCATCTTGTTTTTGAATTCATCTAGAGTGACGGGTGCTCCGAAGATTGGCATTTCCCCTCCCTAAAAAAGTCTAGGGTGGGGACCCTAAACCATCCCCACCCTAGAGCAGTTCGTACACTTCTCGTTGATACTGGTCTCCCGCTCTGTAGAGGTCTTTTGCTTGCACCGTATGATCGGAGATGTCCGTTAAGATCTTCGGCATGCTGTTTTCTCCGATATACACGCTGTAGCAATTGACCCCTTTCTTCTTGCGCCAGTCTCGCCATTTCTTCATCCATGGAGTTGAGCAGTCGCACTCTCCATCCGTGACCAAAATCACATCGGCCTTTGGATGTTCCTTCTCAACTATGTCCACGGCATGATCGAGAGGATATTCGAAATCTGTTCCGCCTCCGAGGAAGTACTCGGCCATCTTGATTTTGCGATCAAGAGGAGCGTCCCCCTGAGCGAAATCAAACCTGGCTATACGTTCCCCTCTGGCGCCGAAGTGCAAGATGACCAATTTCCTGCGCTGCTTGACAGCAATCTCGAGCAGTCCAAGCGCAAGAGCCTTAGACCAGAGCTCTGGATCTCCACTCATGGATCCGGAGTTGTCAATGCAGCAGATAATTGGTCCCTTCTGTTCCTTGATCGTCGAGCGCAACTTGTATTGCATCAATTGCCCTTCTGCGTACTTCTTGAAGAACAATCTCCTGGCTGCGCCCTTTGTGTGCAGAAGCATCTTCTCACAAGGCAGGATTCGAGCAAGGTCAGACCCGATCTCGATATCGAACACCTCATCGGATCCATGCTTAACCTTGGTCTTCTGTGCTGACAAGGCCATGTTACAGGCTCTGCCAACCATCCTGGCCAGTTTGCGCAACTTGTCGCTCTTCATGAAGCGATCGCGCATCTGGAACTTTTCCTTGAAGCTGAGCTTCTGAACTTCTCCCGGATCTGTTCCCCATCCCGAGAGACAAGTCATCGTTTCGTCGATATCCTTGGTTGCCTGTTTGCAGGCGCTCTCCATGGCTTTCTTGAGAGCTTCCATTTGCTCGTGGGTCAGGCCCTGTTTGCCAGGGCCCTTTCCCTTTTGCTTGCCTTTACCTTGTCCTTGCCCTTGACCTTGCCCCTTGCCGTCCTTTTTCTCTTCTTCCTTTTTCTTTGGCTCGGGAAGGTGTTCGGCGATGATCTTTAATAGCTGGGGTGCCGCAATTGCCGATGCGAATTCATCGAGGAAGGTGAAGTTCCTGAGTTTCTCGTAGTCAGGGCTTTCGAAGAGAGCCTTGATGGCTTGCTTGTGGTTCGTGGCCATCGGATGGATTCTCTTCTCTGCTATTTCTTTCGGCTCAGCTTTAAAAAGAGCCGAATAGACATCCTGAGACAAGTTCTCAATAAGAGGAGACTTCTTCTTGCACTCCTCTTCAACCTTCTTGATGTTCGGCGCCTCTTCCCGGATTCCCTGGAAGTGGTTGCGGTCGTAGAGGTCGTTCTCTACGAGATTCTTCGAGAGGTTTTCCCAGCTGCGGTAGCGGTCGGGGTTTTCGAATTCGCCCGCATCCTCTTCCCCCTCGATCTCTTCCTCGGGAGCCTTATCGTCGGGCATTACTTGCCTTTCTTCTTGGTGATCTCTTCCATGTCCGAACCCATCAGGTCGGCATCGATGGTCTGGAGACGGAACCGAGCAGCTTCGAGCATGCTCTTGTACTTGAACGAAGGCAGTTTCTTCTTCTCGAAGAATTCGATTCCCTCAGCCAGAACCTTGACGATCTTCTGGAGTTTCTTCCGTGTCTCGAGCCCTTCCTTGAGCTCGCTGGTCTCGTCGTCCATCTTGGTCTTGACCCGGATGAGGTCCTGTGCCTCCTCGTAGGCCTGCTCGATTGCGAGCATTTCCTTGGAGCTGGCACGGAGGACCGTCATCTTGACGTTACGAGACTTCTTGGGCTCATCCCAGTAAGCGTGCTGGCAGATGCACAGAGCCTCGGCAGGAGTCTCGATGAGACCCATCAGCCAGGTTTCTGCTCTTACCAGATCCTGGGACGTGTTGAACACGCGGTCAGAAACGATGATGCCTTCCTTCTGGAGTTCGAAACGGATCTTATCCATCAGGGTCATGACTTCATCGCTGACCTTGATCTTCTTGACCTGATCCTGAGCCTCTTTCAACTCGTCCAGGTTGATTGTTGTGTGTTCTCCCTGGGGGCCCCCACCTTTGAGCATTCGCAGGAAACTGCCACGCTCGAAGATGTACTTCACCTCGTACTTGAGCAGGAACCGATCGTGGAAGGCAGCGAGCTCTTCGCTCTCGCTCGGCAGCTCGTTCGAGGCAGCGATCATGGTCTGCAGCGGGATATGCTGCGCTTTGCCATCGTTGTGGAAAATACGCTCGTTGATGGCAGTCAGAAGCGTATTGGCGATCGCGGACGAGCCCTTGTAGACCTCATCGATGAACGCGATGTGGCACTCAGGAAGCTTGTCTTTGACCAACCGCATGTAGTGATCGTCCTCGAGCGCCTTCAGCGAGAAGGGGCCAAAGATCTCTTCTGGGGTGGTGAATCGAGTCAGTAGATATTCGAAATACTTGCTGGCTTCGATTCGGCTTGATACGTCACGAGCCAATTGCGACTTGGCCGTTCCCGGAGGCCCGAGCATCAGAATATGTTTCTTGGCCAGCAGGGCGATGACCAAGCCATGAACGGCATCATGCCGTTCCATGAAGATGTTGTTAGCTTCTGCTTCAATCTTCTGGAATTTTTGGACCAGTTGCATCTTCTTTTGCTCCCTTTTTGTCTAGATCTTCGATCCTGTCAACAGCTCCGCAACTGTTGCATTTCCAGGGTCTTAACACAATTATGTTCTTTAATTGTTGTTGTGCAGCTCTCGGATTTATTACTTTCCCTTCGCCATCTATAATTACAAAGATGTTCGCCCTTGCCTCTGCCGTGAATCTGCTCTCGTTTCCACAAATCGTACATCGGAGTTTCATTTTGCCTCCGCTACTCGACCGGGGTGATTGAGACCTCTGTCTTTACCACTACTTTCTGGCCGAGCTCAAAAACGAAGACATCGTCTGGCTTAGTTTCTGTCTCGTCAACAAAGCTCTTGATCGACTCAGCTAAATTCTCAGCAAGAACGATCTTGGGCTCAGACTCCAGTGGTTCTCCGGCTCCGATCAAATACATCTTTGCCGCCTCTTTCTTGGCCTTGGGTTTCTTGCTGGAGCCAGGCGGTCTTCCCCGACGCTTCTTCCCTCCCTCTGGATTGCTAGGAGTTTCTGTAGTGGTCTTCTCTTCGTCTGACATCTTACGTCTCCTTTCCTAAGTTCCCGTAGGTCCTACCTACCATCCAACAATTACCTTATACCCAACAAAATTAAACTTACACCTACCTATTTGTCTTGACTACGGTTCAGCATAAGCTATAATCATTAGTAAGAAACGTCCGAAAGGGGAGAGCCATCATGTACAGACTAGCCGGGAAAGTCCTAGATGTTTACGATGACCTGAAGATGGACCATCTCAAAGAGAACCTGTCCAAGGTTGGATCTTTGAAATTGGCCCCCGTCGATCAGATCATGAAGCTTCCCAACGACCAGTTCGCGCTGGTCTTTCTCACTAAAACCGGCAGGGCCATTAGAAAATACCCTGTTCACGATTCCGATTCGACTTCGATTTCCAATCTGTACTTCGACAAAATGGCCAGCAAGCTTCCTCCGGAGGCTCGTGCAGTGGCCGCTACATTCCTAAAGAAAGCCTCCGAAAAATTCAAGCTCTCGCCCTCCAAGACCCTTGAGAAGCAGGCGGTCGGCGTGATCAATAGCAACATCGTCGATGTCACCAAGTGTAGCGAAGAGCAGATTGAAGTCAAGTCAAAACACAACGCTCTTGGCGCTGACTACCCAATCGACACTCCGATGCAACTCAAGACTGCGATGGCCTACTTCGATGAAAACGCGCCATTGTTTGTTCCTGCTCATAGGCACAAGTTTGCCAACGCTGTAGTCTCCAGAGCGTCGGAGCTCGGGGTCCCAGTTCCCCAGAGATCTCAGATCACGAAGTACGCTGGATCTAAGTTTGGGAACCTTCTGGACTCCGCCTATCACGAGAGAATGAATCTCGTGGTTCAGGATCATCAGGCTTCCAAGGCTCTTCGTCATCTGTTCGAGAAGAGAGCCAGCATCGGTCCCGATCAGTTTGCTTCCACGCTCGAGAAGTTCGATATTACCATGGGGCTGGATCGGTACTGGGACAGGGGCTCTCTGGGGATCAGAGACCCATTCCGTTCCACTTTTGAGAACATTAAAATGGCGAGTGTTCTCAAGGTCGCTGGTAAGACTGTGGATCCCATGAAGATTCAGAAACTGGCTGGGAGTGAAGCCCTGAAGAGAAACTTCGGGGAAGACTTCTGTCAGAAGTTTTCTGAATCTCCAGTAGAGATCTTTCAGTCTCTGCCTAGGCCAGATCAGGTCGCCATCCTTGGGCTAATTGGGGAGGCCTAGGTGCCTGACTTAGGTGTTGAGGAAATACAAGAAATAGAAAAGGTCAGTTACCAGGGAGATCTCCGTTTTACCAGCGAACGGATAACTCCTTCGGTGCTGGGGGATATCCTATCGGATAAGTACGGCAAGGAATGGCTTGGGTGGACTCCGGAAACCACATACCAAACAATCACGCAGGATTTTCATACCGAGATCCACCCCATAAATAAAGAGAAGTTGAACGCTGTTAAATTGCTACTGCTTACAGACGACTTCTGGAAGGAGTGGCAAGTCTTTGCCCCCTGCATAAAAGCCTTCAATCATCTTATCCCACATTTTGGGATGGCCGACGAATGCTCTCCTGGGGAGATGGCGTGGGGGGTTTCTGAAGCTGACAAGATCAGATCAGAACCATTCTCGGACGAAGTTATTCTCTACGTGCGTGCGAACTGCCTAAACCATGGACTAGTCCTGTATCCTGACCAACTTGCCTTTGCGCAGGGAGACATAGGACCACAGGAGAAGGTCATTCAGGATGCCTGGTTATTGGCTTCCAAGGAACTTAACTTCGTTGTCAAGGAAGACGACCTTGGAATTCAGTTGGCACGTCTTAATAGCATTCGACATTACATCAAGGCGCTTCAGGGCGAATCGGATCAGGTTCTTCTGAAACATGAGAAACGCTGGTAACCACTAAGGAGGTAAGTCATGCCGGTGGGCAATGTGAGTCCAGAAGCGTACATGAGCCAATCGTTCCGTTATCCTAATCCTTTCTTTGACATCGCCTCCACCTATATTCCGCCCACTGTAAAGCTCTTATTCCAGTACACGAAGTACTTTTACTATTCGAACAGCACGATCTCTCCTATTATTTACAAGCTGGCTGAGTATCCGATCACCAACATCATCTACGAGAAGTCTCGTGATGGAGAAGATGTTAACGACAAGACAAAGGAAATTTGGCGCAGATTGATGGAGGACAACCTTCACATTCAGCGCCTGCAGATCGAAGTAAATCTTGACTATTACATCTATGGCAATGCTTTTTTGTCGATCTTTTATCCATTCGTCAGAAATCTGGAATGCCCGAAGTGCAAGAAGAAAACAGTGATTGGAAAAGTCCCCTGGAAGTGGAAGAACTTCAACTTCCTTGGGAATTGTCCTCAGTGCAAAGCTGAACTAGTTCAATTCAAGATTGTGGACGTCCCCATTCGCAATAGAAGTCAAATCTCTATCTGCCGATGGAACCCCATTAACATCGATATTGACTACAACGCTCTCACCGGAAAGAGCACGTACATCTATCACCTCATAGGTAAAGATCGCAAGGCGATTATGCTGGGCAAAAAAGATTACCTTGAGACTGTTCCCTGGCTCTTTATAGAAGCGGTCAGGGATAACAAAGACATCATTCTTGAGCCATCCAATCTTTTCCATTTCCGTCGAGCCTGTTTGTCAGATGCCGACATGGGTTGGGGCATGCCTGTTGTCTTGCCTGTAATCAAGGATGCCTACTATGCTCAGATTCTTAGGAAGGGTCAGGAGGCGATTGCGCTTGATCACATTGTGCCACTACGCATCTTGTATCCTACGGCGAATGCAGAGGTATCCCCATACGTAAGCGTGAACCTTGGAACCTGGAGAGAGAAGGTTGAATCAGAGATTAAGATGTGGCGTCAGGATCCCAATTACATTAGTATCATGCCTATCCCAGTAGGACTTGAGCATGTGGGAGGAGACGCTAAGGCTTTGTCTATTACTCCCGAGCTCAAGTTGGCTGAGCAGCAGATCGCTGGTGGTCTTGGAGTTCCTCTAGAGTTCATAATGGGGGGACTTAATTGGACTGGCAGTTCGATCACCCTGCGCATTCTAGAGAACCACTTCCTTACGATCATCAAATTCCACGACGAATTCCTAGAGTGGCTGACCACCAGAATGAGTCGGTACTTCAAGATCCCCAAGATCCGTTGTCGTCAGGCCAAGTTCAAGATGGCCGATGACATGCAGTACAAGCAACTGATAATGGCCATGCAACAGAGTGGAAACATCTCTGCTTCTACGGTTCTATCCGAGAGCGACCTGAACTTTAGAGAGGAACAGGAGCAGATCAAGAAGGAAAACGAGATCAAGAACCAGCTGCTTGGATTGGTCCAGTTGCAGAACGCAGAGATCCAAGGGCAGATGCAGGTTATCGGTGCCAAGTATCAGGCTCTGGCTCAAATACAGATGCAGAGCGTCATGAACTTGGCGCAAGAGGCCGGAGTCACTCCTTCTATTGGGCAACCTGGTCAACCTGGTGGTGGAGATGGGGTTCCTCCACAACAACCAGGAGCCAAGGGGAAGCCAGGGCAAGCTAAAAAAGCGCAACCCTCTGGCGGGCCTCCGAGTCAGGAAGAAACAGACCAGATGAGTCCGCAGCAGATGACGGTCCCGCAGATGGTGCAGTCATATGCTCAGCAGATCATGGCAATGCCTCCTGAACAGCAACAGTCTCTATTGGCGCAGATGGAAGGCGGAGAAGGACAGATGCCGCAACTGGCGGCTGCAGTCAAACAGTTCATCGCTCAGGCTCAAAAGCCTGCAGTAAACATGAAGCCTTTGCCTGAGCAGAAGCCCCCGAGAAGAAAAGCTGCGCTTGTATGAAAAACATAGGCCGTAAACGTTGTCTTAGGTTCCGCATAGGGACCATGGGCAATACGGCCTATGAAGCTCTTCTTGATGATTCCTTGTGTAAGATTATCAAAGAACAAGTATATAACTCGTATGAGGAAGTCTTCGTCGTCGTTTGGTTTGAAGATATGAATCTTGAACCTTTTGACCCAACAAAGTTCGCTCCTAAAAAAGCAAAGAAGACAGAAGAATTGGAGGACGAAGATGCCCAACCAGAAGTTTCTGGTGAGCAGCGTCCACCCAATCAAGCTTAAGCTCGCCATTGATGATGCTGATGTAGCTCTAAAGAGCTTCTATAAAAAGCTTGTCAACTTGCCGAAGTCTCATATCATGCCAGAGCTCGAGGAAGTTGTCAGGCGCGTTGGACTTACGGCCTATGCTTCTGGATCTGAATACGCAAGAAGCTTCTTCCCTATGGAAAAACTGGGGTGGATCCCTGATTACGATTTCAATGATGACATCAAAAAACTTTTAGCAGGACTAGACGTAAGGCCCTCAAAAGGGATTATGGACGAGATCTACAAAGCCATGGAAGAAGGATCTGGGCCCCCAGTGGAAAAGCTTGCTCCTAAGCTAGGGTACGAAACCGCCAAGTCAGTTGCTCGAACCGTGATCATGAACATCTATGCAAAGGGGGCCCTTCTCAAATGGCATGAAGATGGGATAGAACATGTCAAACGATTGGCGGTCGAGGACCGAAAGACCTGTCCTGTCTGTAAAGGGTTGAATGGCCTAGAATACTCAGTGGCTGATTTAATTGCCAAGTACAACCCACAATCTTTCGATACCCATGAAAACTGTAGATGTACGTTTATTCCCATCATTAACATTTCTACATACGCTCCCAAAAAGGATAAGATGCCGTTAACTCTGAATATAAAGGCAGGAGGCAACGAAGCAGAAGACGTTCCTATCGAATACGCCCAGGTACTCCAGGAGACGCTAGGACGCTCTAGGTTGCCATTTAAAGTCAAGTTCGACTCTTCGATCCACTCAGACTACGAACGTCAGAATGGGACCCTTCTCATTCATCCAAAGACTTTGGCAGATGAGGATCCCAGAGATATCATCTATCAGGAAGAGGCTGAGGATCTGTGGCCAAAAGCTATGGCCCGAATGTCCAAAGAATACGTTCCATTAGTACGTAAAGGATTTGCTAAGTCAGCCAAAAGCTGGGATAACGAACACGAGCTATTTGTTAATAACTTCACAGCGTATAAACTTGGCCAGCTAGATAATGATCTGTGGAGTCAGGTATTTTTCAGATCCATTGAAAGTACTAGTTAAGAAAAAACAAGACCGGAGGACTGGTCTTGTTCTCTCCGGATACTCTCAACAGAAGCTATTAGCTCCTGGAAAGCATCCTGCCCACCCCACTCCGTAGGAGGTCCGATCTCGAGATGCGGCCTCCCCTTACCAAGAGATGTCCACCCTTGCCGATTCTCAGCACGGGTTTGGTTTTCGGAACCGGGGAATTTGTTCTTAAGCTTGATGTTGAGGAATTTCTATTTACGTCCTGTTGATTTTTTCCTAGTTGCCCAGAAGCTGGCAGTGATTGGACTTTTGCTGCATCCCACCCTG
>Ga0315288_10001024_pt1 | contig 35561 bp, 25 predicted proteins | sample YL17G11_20_MG_FD_203454 | JGI IMG/M metagenome (GOLD analysis project Ga0315288, IMG submission 203454) | Sediment microbial communities from Yellowstone Lake, YNP, Wyoming, USA - YL17G11_20 | ecosystem: Environmental > Aquatic > Freshwater > Lake > Sediment | place: USA: Wyoming | collected...
GCTTTTCACGGGTTCGACGCGGCCCGAGTCGCCCGCTACGGCGAACGCGACATTCGGCGGCTGATGGCCAATGCGGGAATCATCCGGAACGGAATGAAGATCCGGGCGGCGGTCAACAACGCCCGCCGCTTTCTAGAAGTGCGGAAGGAATTCGGCTCGTTTGCCCGGTATATCTGGCGGTTCGTGGATGGAAAGCCGATTCGCAACCGCTTCCGGTCGATAGCGGAAATGCCGCCCCGCACGCCGCTATCCGACCTCATCAGCAAGGACCTGGAAGCGCGCGGGTTCCAATTCGTCGGCTCGACCATCGTTTACGCCCATATGCAGGCGACGGGCATGGTTAACGACCATCTGGTCCATTGTTTCCGATATCATGAGCTGGCGCGGATCCGTCTAATTATTGATAGCCCGCCCTCGCAAGGCTAATCATGAAGATCACCAAGACGTTATACGCCCCAAATCGCAAGGCATGGCGAGATCGGCTGAAAAAACATTACAAGACTGAAAAAGAGATTTGGCTGGTCTATTACCGCAAGCAGTCGGGCAAGACGCGCATCTTGTATAATGACGCGGTTGAAGAAGCGCTCTGTTTTGGCTGGATTGACAGCACGGTCAAGACTCTCGACGCGGAGAGGACGGTCCAGAAGTTCTCGCTTCGAAAGTTCAAAAGCGGCTACTCGCAGCCCAACAAGGAAAGGCTGCAATGGCTGATGGCGAGGGGCAAAGTGATGAAAGATGTCTTGACAACCCTGGGGGACATCTCCGCAGAACAGTATCAGTTTCCACCCGATATTCTAGATGATGCGCTACAAGCCAACGAGCAGGCGTGGCTGAACTTTCAGCAATATTCCGGGTCGTATCAGCGCATTCGGGTAGCATTTATTGATGTCGCCAGAAAGCGGCCGGCGGAGTTCCAAAAACGGCTGAGGCACTTTATGCGGATGACGGAGCAGAACAAACAGTTTGGGTATGGGATCGAGAAGTACTTCTGATGGGGAGGGGCTAGCACGCGGTTCCAATCGACGTTGCTCCGCTGCGCTTCGCAACGCGGCTGAACCGGAGCGTTCGACGAAGAAAAATACGATTACGCTTCACCTTACAGCCCGGATCAGGCGTAGATCAGGAAGTCCCAATCATCGTTATCCCGGGCAAGGACTGAGGAGGGGAAAATGGGTGATAATCGTATCTCGGATTTGACTCATTTCCCGATGATCGTGGTCAACCCGCCAGTCGGTCCGGTGTCAAGAGAATTGGGAATCATTTAGGGTCCATTGTCAGCGGCTTGACCGCCAATCCATCTGAAGAGCAACGCGAAATACCTGTTCCGTGCCATAGGCGCCCCAAGCGAAAAGCCTGCCCGGGCAGGATCCAGGCTTCCTTTGAGCCGGCGACACCCAACATCCTCTGGCTTTGCCCGGTCTGCGAGAATCAAGGCCTCATCCATAACTGGCAGAATACCGTCTGGGACGACAAGGGCGGGCGCGTGGGCCTGCCACACATCGAAAAGATCACCTATACCCACGGGTTCACCGAAGACATTGAAGAGGATTCGGGATTCGAAACGATCGTCTTGGAAGGTAATGCTATTACCCGGGAGTTGGTTCGCGCCATTCACGACAATCAGGTCATCGAGGCGGCGGGTGAATATGGCGATCCGACGGTTGGTGATCCAATCCAAGTCGACCAAGGCAAGGAGCTCAGGCGCCTCATCACCGATTGAATCTCAGGGCTTTGACTCCGGCCGGACCGGATGATAAAATCATCTAATGCGGCGGGTCGTGTCATGAATCCGTGCGGGAAAAAGGTGTTGGTCATCTTCGGATTCCTGATCCTCCTCGCGGTCCTGTTCGTCCCCTATAAAGAAACGAAGATTAATATCTATCAGGGGGGTGCCTCTCTGCTGGCCCGGCGGATCACGACGACGTCCTCGGGGCACAGGTTCCTGCCTCGCTTCCTCAAGCTCCGGGGCCATTGGACGTCTCAGGCCACGGGCGAGCAGCGGCATACGCTCCTGAACACGACGCTGTTCGTCGGCGAGATCGCCGTGCTCCTGTTCCTAGCCGTCTTCGATCATCTGGTCTTTTGCGTGTGGCTGCGGCGGAGGAGGAGGCCGCCCGAATAAGAATCTTTTCTAGAGATCGCCACGTCGCTTCGCTCCTCGCGATGACATGCTCTTTCGGCAATTTCTGGGCGCGAATGAGCGATTGACCTGCTCGCCTTGGATTCATTATAGTAAGCTCTCGTGACGAACGATCCCCGGCTTTCGAACATTCCCCAGGGCGACAGGAAAATCATCCGCGGCTGGGTTCTCTATGATTGGGCCAATTCCGTTTATCAGTTGACGATCGCCTCGGCCATCTTTCCCGTTTACTATAATCAGGTCACCCGGACGGGGAGCGACTTCACCGTCGAGTTCTTCGGGTTGAGGATCATCAACACCGTCCTTTATTCCTGGGCCATCGCCGCGGCCTATCTCCTCATTGCCGCGCTCTCGCCGCTGTTGTCGTCGATCGCGGATTACACCGGCCGGCGCAAGGCCTTTATGAAGGCCTTCACCTGGATCGGGGCGCTGTCCTGCGGGGCGCTCTTTTTCTTCGATCGGACGACGATCGAGCTCGGAGTCATCGCTTTCGCCCTGGGCACGCTCGGATACGGCGGCAGCATCGTATTCTACAACTCCTTCCTTCCGATCATCGCCGCGCCGGAGGACCAGGACCGCGTCAGCGCCCGGGGCTACGCCATGGGCTATTTCGGCAGCGTCCTCCTCCTCGTTTTGAATCTGGTCGTCATCATGAACCCGCTCTGGTTCGGCCTCACGGATCCGCTCCTGCCGGCGAAGATCTCTTTCCTGACCGTATGCTTGTGGTGGCTGGGTTTCTCTCAGATCACCTTCGCTCGCCTGCCCAAATACACCTTTGGGCATCGCCGGAAGGATAGGGGCTTCCTTTTCGGAGGGTATAAGGAGCTCCAGACGGTCTGGCGGCAGATTCGGACCCAGCCGCGATTGAAGCTCTTCCTGGCCGGGTTCTTCTTCATCACCATGGGCCTGCTGACGGTCATGTTCATGGCGGCGACCTACGGGGAGAAACAGATCGGGCTCAAAGCGGAGGTCCTGATCGCGACGATCCTCGTCATCCAGCTGATCGGGATGGCCGGGGCCTGGCTCTTCGCCCGGCTGTCCGGCCGGCTGGGGAACATCCGGGCCTTCATTCTGTCGATCGCCATCTGGGTCCTGATCTGCATCGGGGCGTATTTCATTAAGGATGCCGCCGGATTCATCCTCATCGCCGTCTGCGTCGGACTGGTCATGGGCGGCTCGCAGTCGCTGGCCCGCTCGACCTATTCCAAGATGCTGCCGGAGACCCAAGACCACACGTCCTTCTTCAGTTTCTACGATGTCATGGAAAAGCTGGCCACGGTCGGCGGGACGTTCAGCTTCGGCGTCATCGAGGCCGTGACCGGGAGCATGCGACATTCGATCCTGGCGATCATCGTTTTCTTCGCGGTGGGCCTGGGATTCATGCTGGCCCTGTTGAAGAAGGAACGCGCATTGACCATAATTGGATAACGAGATTTTTTCAAGGAGGTTTCGATGCACGGAACGATCATCCTTTGGACAAAGGCGTTGACCGCAGTCGGCCTTGTCCTTGCCCTGGCTTTGTCGCTGGCCGCCCCGGCCGCGCTGGCCCAGGAATCCGAAGCCCAAAAAGAAGCCCGGATGAAATGGTGGACGGAGGCCCGCTTCGGGATGTTCATCCATTGGGGGACTTACGCCCTCGCCGCCCGGCACGAATGGGTCAAGAACAACGAGCACATCCCCGACGCGGATTATCAGAAGTACTTCGATAACTTCAACCCCGACCTGTACGCCCCGCGGGATTGGGCCCGGGCGGCCAAGGCCGCCGGCATGAAGTATTTCGTCATCACCACGAAGCACCACGAAGGCTTCTGTCTCTGGGACACTCAATATACCGATTACAAAGCGACGAAGACGCCTTACGGCAAGGACCTGATCCGGCCGCTGGTCGAGGCGATGCGGGCCGAGGGGCTCAAGGTCGGTTTCTATTATTCCCTGCTCGACTGGCACCATCCCGATTACATCGTGGACCGCAATCATCCGATGGCCACCAACGCGGAGTACCGCGAAAAGGACAAGAACCGGGACATGGCCAAATACCGCGAGTACCTGTTCAACCAGGTCCGCGAGCTCCTGACCCAGTTCGGCACGATCGATTGCCTCTTCATGGACTACTCGTTTCCCGGGAAGGACGGGAAGGGGAGGGGCGACTGGGATTCGGAAAAGCTGCTGAAGATGATCCGCGAGCTGCAGCCGAACATCATCATCAACGACCGTCTCGATTTGCTCGGCGTCCCGGGCGGCTGGGATTTCCGGACGCCGGAGCAGTTCATGCCGCGCGAGTGGGTCAAGATGAACGGTAAGAAAGTGGCCTGGGAGACATGCCAGACGTTCTCGGGGTCCTGGGGCTATTACCGGGACGAGGCGACGTGGAAGAGCGTCCGGCAGCTTGTCGTCATGCTCATCGAGACCGTCAGCAAGGGCGGAAATCTGCTCTTGAACGTCGGGCCCACGGCCCGCGGCACGTTCGACGACCGGGCGCTCGAGCGGCTGAGCAGCCTCGGCGACTGGATGAATCTTCACGGCCGGTCGATTTACGGCTGTACCGAAGCTCCGGACGGCTTTAACGTCCCCGCCAACTGCCTGCTCACTTATAACGCCCAAGCGAGGCGTCTCTACGTCCATGTCCTCGAATGGCCGATGGGCGTCCTGCGCCTGGACGGATTCGGGGGGAAAGTGAAGTATGCCCAGCTCTTGAACGATGCGTCCGAGATCAAGTTCACCGAGGAAGGTCGGCCGGCGGACCTCGGCTACATGGGATTCATGCCCGGCGAGACCAAGGACGCGGCCGGGAAAGCGGTCGTCCTGCGCCTGCCGGTCCTGCAGCCTAAGGCCACGGTGCCGGTCATCGAGCTTATTCTCAAATAAAGCTGTCGGGGATTCCGCCGCGGCCGAGATCGACGTCGAATGCGGCGCCGCTCTTTGAATTTCGCGGGTCGACATGCTATAGTCTTTCGCGGCGGGATCGCCGGCGGCGGACGCCAATCCATGAAGGAGAAGCGAATGGAAATCGAAGTCGCGATCAAGACGGCCCTCCAGTACGAGAACCGGGTCGTCGGGGTCTACCAGGAGGCGGCCAAGTCCACGCTCGACGCCGCGGGGAAGCGCATGTTCGAAACTCTCGTCCGCGACGAGCAGAGCCACGTCATATATCTGGAGCACAAGCTCGACGAATGGAAGAGGACCGGGCAGGTGACCCCCGAACGGCTGGCCACGCTCGTCCCTTCCCCCGAGCGCATCGAGGAAGGCGTCAAGAAGCTCCACAGCCGCGTGGCGACCCAATCCCGCGAGAACGAGCTCAAGCTCCTCCGGCGGGCCCTCGAGGTCGAAGTCGAAACAGGCACCTTTTATAAGTCTGTCGTCGCGGAACTTCCCCCGGAAGGCCGTCAGCTGTTCCAGCGGTTCGTCGAAATCGAGGAGGGGCACCAGAAGATCGTCCAGGCCGAGATCGATTCCGTGTCCGGATTGGGCTTCTGGTTCGACATGCAGGAGTTCGATCTGTCAAGCGGTTGAGACTGTTCTCCCGGATCGAATTTGAATAGAAGGGGACACTTCCTCGGCTTAAGGATGTGTCCCCTTATTGTTAGAGTTCTTTGACGTAAATGTTCCGGAAATACGGCGGCGAAGCGCTGTCATGGTTCTGGAAGCCGATATATCCCTCGAGCGCGTAATCCTTGACCTTGCCGCCCGGCTTGGCGTCCCAATCCATGATCAGTTTGCCGTTGAGCTCGATCTTGAGATGGCGGCCGCGGAACTCGAGCTTGAAGTGGTTCCATTCGCCGGTCGGTAGGAACGCATTCATCAAGGGGGCCTGGACATCATAAGCGGCGCCCGTCACGTGGATGTCCTTGCCGGCATCGTAGATCTGGATCTCGAAGGAATGGTAGATGTAGTCGTCGCTTGTCGGTACGTCGGGAACCCGGAGGAAGATCCCTGAGTTGGTTTCCTTGGTCGAGCATTTGAAGTCGCATTCCAGGATGAAATCCTTGTATTTCTTGGCGCTGTACCAGAGCAGGCCCATGCCGCCCTGGCCCTTCAGGATGCCCTTCTCGTCGACCTCGAAATACCCGGGGCCGTAGTGGTTCCAGCCCTGCTTGTTCGGGCGGAAAATGCGTTCGTAGCCTTCGTAATAGGTGACGCTCTTGACGAAGTCGATGCTCTTGCGGAACGCGGGCATCGGGTCTCCGACCTCCGCCTGGTTCTCGTATTCCATGGTCAGGTAGCCGTCGTAATCCTGGAGGGTCAGCTCGGCCAGCAGGTCCCGGATCGTTCCCTTGCCGGCGCCCCAGGGCGTATCGTCCACTCCTTTGGCCGTGCCGAAATCGCTCCGGTCCTTCAAATGGACGTCCAGGATCCGGCCTTCGAGAAGTTTGAAGGCTTCACGCGGATCGTTCATGCCCCGCATCCAGTGGCCGCTGTCGGCGCAGGAGCCGATGCGCGGGTCTTTGCCGTCGACGTGGTTGAAAACGGTCTCGGGCAGGTTGTACTTGGACGGAGCCGGATGGTTGTGGATGGCGATCTTGATGTTGTACTCTTTGACCAGTTTTTCGAGGAGGGTGAAGTCGTCATCGGCCGGCTCGCAGACGATGATCCGGATGCCCATATTCCGGGCGAAGTCAAAGATTTTGCGCATGCTCTCCTCGGTCCGGCCGATGTCGACGACGCCGTATCCGTAGAGCGTTACACCGGAGGCCTTAAGCCACTCCTTGACCTTGGCAACCTGTTCCGGGGTCATGTTCTGGTCGAACCGGGCTCCCGGAAAATCGGCCGACAGGGCTTGCCCGGGATAGGCCTCGACAGCTCCGACCCCGAGCTCCTTGAGCTTGAGCAGAGTTTCGGCGAAGGTGAATTTGCGGAAGGTGTAGGCTTCCGAGGCGAAGCGAAATTTCTTAATCCGGACGTCCGTATAGTTGGCCGTCGCGACGTATTTCTGCTGCTCGGATGGGATATGACGGATCTGAGCCGCCGGGCTTTGGGGTTGAGCATGTCCAGTCGTTAGAAATCCAAACAAGACCACGATCGAGATGAAGATCACATAGCTTTGTCTATTCATATTTTCTCCTTTTTTATTTGGATTTTTGGCACAGCCTCGCTCCCGAATCGGGTTTTTCACGCCGTTTCCTCACTATCCTTCTCGGCGGCTTAGAACTCGCTTCCCGGCTTCCCAATTACGTGAGTGCGCCGGGAAGCTCAAACATGCTTCGCCGCCCGATCTCTTCCGGATCGGTTTCCCTCGAAGGATGGCTCGGAAAGGCTAAACCCTCCATGGTCGCTTCGGCCATGCCAGAAAATCCAAATCTCACTATTTATTCTTAGGGTTCCAGTTATTCTTAGGGTTCCAGGTTCCTTGGGCCACCGCGGGAATGTAATTCTCAAGCCCCGGCGGCGGGAAGGGAACGGTCTTGCCTTTAGCGGCGCTCATGTAGGCCGTCATCAGCAGTTCAGTGACGTTGAGGCCGTCGCTGAAGTTCTCGTCAGGCCTGACGCCTTTCAGGAACGATCGGACCATGTGGCGGTTCTCGGCGATGTAGCCGTACTCGGTCGCTTCGTCCGCCACGACCGGCATCAGTCCGATCTCGGCGTTCTGTTTTTCGACGAGGTCCTCGCCGGCCCTGCCTTTGACCTGACGGCTGAAGAAGACCTTGAGGCCGGAGTCGAGGGTGTTGATCTGAAGAGAGTATTCCGGCCCGAGGAGCTCCATGCTCAGCCGCAGGCCGGCGCCGACATAACACCAGCTCGTCGTCGTCTCGACGATGATGATTTTTCCGGCCTCGTTCTTGTACTCGACGAGCGAGCGGGCGAAGTCTTCGGCCGGGCGGTTGAGGTAATCGGTTTTTCCGCCGCTGTTTTTAGCCAGGATCTTGACGTAATGCGGCTCCTGCCATTTCAGACAATTGGTGTAGGCGTTGACGCTGACGGGCGTTAGGACATCGCGCGGAGCGCCGGGCGGGGTCAGCATGAATCGGGCCTCCTCGACCGAGTGGCACATCATATCGTTGAGCACGCCGCCTCCCTGCAGAGTCCCTTCCCAGAACCAGGGCATGTGCGGGCCGCTGTGCTCCTCGGCCGCCCGGGCCAGATAGGGCGGGCCGGCGATGGCCGCGCCGCGCGACCAGACGATGTCCTTCCCGCGCGTGACGGCCGGCGAGAAGACCTGGTTCTCCAGATACCCGTCGAGGAGCTTGGCCTTGCCGGCCAGCTCCAGCATCCGCCGGGCTTCTTTGACGTTGCGGCCGAGCGGTTTCTCGCAGGTGACGCCGCGGAGATCTCCTTTTCCCTTGATCACGGCTTGGGCGATCTCCTCCATGACCTCCGTCCGGGTGTAGTTGGGCGCGCAGATCCAGAGGGCGTCGATGGCCGGATCGGCGACCATCTCCGTGACCGACTTGAACGGCTTGGGACTGCCGACGTCCAGGGATTTCACGAGCCCGCAGGCTTCCTCCGCCCGTTTCCGGTCAGGATCGAAGATGCCGAGGATGTCGGCGTCGCGGACACCGACCCAGGACCGGATGTGGAACCGGGCGATGAACCCGCCGCCGATGATCCCGACGCCGAGAGTTTTCTTTTTCACGTTCTCCTCCCTTGGGAATGCTTCAGATCGACGATCCGCCGACCGGGGCCTGCTTTTTTTCTCGGAAGAAGGCCATGAAGAGGATAAGACAAAAGAGAGTTAAGGCCGTGGGGACGAGGAACGTTCCGCGCCAGTTGACGACTTTGACCGCCTCGCCCGCCGCATTCAGGCTCTCCTTCGTGAAAATCTTCTGGATCCAGCCGCAGAAGAGGCTGCCTACGAAGCTCCCAAATCCGAGGATGATCGTGGCGATCAGGCTTTGGGCGGAGGCGCGGATGTCTTTCGGAGCGATTTTGTCGACATAGATATACGCCGCCGTGAAGAAGAAGACATAGCAGAACCCATGGAGAGCCAGCGAGGCGATGACGAGCCAGGCCGGCGCGCCGATGACGAAAATGATGTAGCGGATGGGCCAGGCGAGGATGCCCAGGGCTAACGTTTTCCTCATGCCGTATTTCTGGAGAGCGCGCGAGAGCAGGAAGGCCATAACGAATATCTCGGCGATCTGGGCAATGGTCATGACGGCGGATACATATTTCTGACTCACTCCGATGACAGAGGAGGTGAGAAAGGGGGATGTCAAAACGTAGTAAAACTGGAGCTCCGTGGCCACGACGAAGGAAATCAGGGCGAAGATGAGGAAGTTTTTATCCTTGAACATCTTGAAGGCTTCGAGGAAAGCCCAGGGTTTGGCCCCCTCTTTCTTCGGAGGCGTGTGCGGAAGGCCGAAGGCAAGGACTCCCATCACGAGTGAAAAGACCCCGGCGAGGAGGAGCGTGTCGCCTTTCATGGCGATGCCGTCTGGGGATTTCGAGAGGCCCCGCCAGCCGGCCAGAGCCCATCCGGCCGCGATCCAGCCGATGGTTCCCCAGACGCGGATGGCCCCGAACTCCTTCTCCGAGTTTTTTAAGTTGATGAAGGCGATGGAATTGGTCAGGGCCAGCGTCGGGGCATAGATCAGACAGTAGAGGAGCATGAGCCACATCATGGACGAGAAGGTCGTGATGTTGGCGATCAGGAGGAGAATGACGCCTCCGATGAGTTGGAGGACGGCGATGACCCTCTGGGTGGGGAAGTAGCGGTCGGCGAATTGCCCGCCGATGAAGGGAGCCACGATCGTAGCCAACGGCAGCAGGCTGAAGATCAGGCCGAGCTGGAATCCATTGAAACCCAAATTGTTCTGGAGATAAGCCGAGAGAACCGGAGCCCAGGCGCCCCAGATGGCATATTGCAGGAACATCATGGCACCCAAACGGAATTTTACGCTCATGGCCGCCTTCCTTTCATGGGAGATGTGATCGTCATGTGAGACGAAAAATATATAAATTCCCCGGCGATGTCAAATGGACGCGGGATTTCCGTATCGACATTCTCCGTTCAATATGATATTTGTTTATCACCCAAAGGATTGGACATATGAGCGTAAAAGTCCTCCGCGTTTTCTGGATTGTTTTTTTCCTGTGCGCTTCGATCGAGGCCGCCGAAACAAAAAGCTTTTATTTCCCTCAGGTCCGGATCGACATTCAGATCGGCCCTGAGGGTTCGTTTACGGTCGATGAATACCGCACCTACGAGTTCCGGGGGCGATTCAGCTGGGCCTCGCTCTGGATCCCCCTACGCGTGGAACGCCAGGGCTACGGCTATGACGTAGCCGTCGAGGATTTTTCGATCAAGGACGAAATTGGCTCTCCGCTCCAGACGGAAAGCGGAGAGAGAGGGGACCGGTTCGAAGCGAAATGGTATTTTTCGGCGAGAAACACCCGGCGGACCTTTCATATTCATTATCGGGTCCACGGCGGCATCGTCAGCTATCCCCGCGTCTCCGAACTGTACTGGCAGGCGATAGGGAGCGGTTGGGACAAACCGACTCTAGAGGCCGAGGTCCTGGTCCGTCTGCCGGCACACGTCACGGACACGAAAGATATGCTTATCTATGGCCACGGCCCGCTGTCGGGCTACGCCGAGATCATCGACGCCCAAATCGCCCGCTTCCGGGCGATGAACCTCCGCGCGGGGCAGTTTCTGGAGGTCCGCCTCGTTTGGCCGGCGGGAATGGTCCGGGGAATCGCTTCCGACCGACATACGCGCGAATCCATCCAGGAGGAGGAAGCCCGATTCGTCCAGGACACGATCGCCAAGGCGCGCCAGGCTCAGGAGTCCTCCGCCCGCACGGCCAAGGTTGTCAAAACGATCGTCCTGGCCTGGATGGTCTGGTTGTTCCTCGGACCTTTGATCTGGCTGTCCTTTTATCTCCGAACTTGGCGCAAGGTCGGCCGGGACTACCGCTTCCCGGAGCTTCCCGTTTACATGCACGAGCCGCCCTCGAAACTTCAACCGGCGCTGGTGGAAAACCTGATGAAGGAGGGCGTCGGCATCACCCCGAGGTCATTCACGGCCACCCTCTTCGACATGGCCCGCCGCGGATACCTGGAAATGGAGGACCGGCTCGTCCAAAAGAAGAACATCCTGGGAATAACCCGCCCGGATTACGAAACGAGTTTAACGCTCAAGAAAGATTTTACAGGCGACCGAGACCTTCTCGAGCACGAGAAAGACCTGTTGAACCTTGTCTTCGGACCCTTTGCGCGCCAAGAAGCCAAAATCGGCGCCCGGACCACGCTCGACGACATGAAGAAATATTTCAAGCGCCACCCCCAGACCTTCCGGAAATGGTATCAGGCCTGGGCCAAGGGCATTAAAGAGGCGGGGAAGAATATCGGGTTCATCGAGCCGGCCGGCATCCGGGCGCGGAACCTCTTCGCCGCCGTCACCCTGCCGCTGGCCGTTCTGACCGTCAATCCCATTCTCGGGATCCTCGCCACTGTCTTGATTCCCAAGCTTAAACGCCGGGCCATGACCTGGGCCAACGAATATGAACGCTGGAAGGCTCTGGACCGGTTCCTCGACGATTTTTCGAACTTCAAGGACATCCCGCCCGAATCCTATAAACTCTGGGAGCGTTATCTCGTGTTCGGCATCCTCTTCGGCAACGCCAAAAAGATCATCCAGATGCTGCCGATCATCCTCAAGGATGAGCGGTCGGCGGCGCCGGTCTGGTACTACGGCTTCAACCGGGCCGCTTTCCTCAGCTCCGGGAGTCTGGAACACATGATCAGCAGCATCAACGTCATGTCCACGACCATTCAGCAGGCCAGCACGTCCGCGGCCCACTACTCGTCCGGAGGGGGCGGCGGATTCAGCGGAGGAGGGGGAGGCGGCGGCGGGGGCGGCGGTGGAAGCGCCGGGTGAAAAAAATGTGGCGGGTCCTGTCGCCGATCAGCCCGGCTTCCCTCGCTTCTCACCCTGACGAGGGTCCCAGAAGCTTCGGGAATCCGGGCGCCCGATCGGCGCCACCCGCGATCATTTTACGTGAGAGGGGAGGATTTCCCCACTCTGGAAGGAGATGGATGTGAGAAAAATCATGGGGTTCGCTATTTTTCTTTTGACTTGTTCGCTTCTCGGCGGGGCGGAGAAGGCGCCGCTGAAGGTTTTCGTCTCCGTGGACATGGAAGGCATCTGGGGCGTCGTCCACGGCGAACAGACCTCGTCCGACTCGAGAGACTACTCCTATGCCCGGAAATGGATGGCCGAGGACGTCAACGCCGTCGTCGAGGGGCTTCTCGAAGCGGGAGCGACGGAGGTCGTCGTCAACGACTCGCACGGCAGCATGCGGAATATCCTCCCCCAGGACTTCCATCCGAAAGCCAGCCTGATCAGCGGCTCGCCCAAGCCCTTGTCCATGATGCAGGGCATCGACGGCTCGTTCGCGGCCTGCGTCTTCGTCGGCTATCACGCCCGGGCCGGCACGACGGCTTCGATCCTCGACCACACAATCTCGGGGGCCTCGATCCGGGCGATCAGGATCAACGGTCTGGAGCTGCCCGAGCTCGGGATCAACGGCGCCATCGCCGGCTATTTCAAGGTTCCCGTGATCATGCTCAGCGGGGACGTCGAGACCTGCCGGCAGGCCAAGGCTATTCTCGGTAGCGAATTGACGGCGGTCGACGTCAAGGAAGGCATCGGCCGGCTGGCGGCCAAACTCCTCCCCGCGGAAGAGGCCCGGAGGCGACTGAAAGAGGGAGCCAAAGAGGCGCTCTTAAAACGGGACAAGGTGGCGCCGTTCAAGCTGGGCCCTCCGTTGAACTTCGAACTGGAATTCCAGACCAGCGCCCAGGCCGAGATGCCGGCTCTCCTGCCGCAGGTCAAGCGGTCCGGTCCGCGGTCGGTCGCCTTCACGGCCAATGATTATCTCGAGGGCTTCCGGCTGATGCGGGCGATCATCGCCCTGGCCGCGGCCTCTTGAGACGCACGGAGTCGATAGCTCGGGAAGAGGGGAGGGGCATCTGTCACGAAACTCAGGAGCCCCATTTTCCGTATCATTCAGATGAGGTCAATTTCTCAATTCGCATCAGGAGGCAAACATGGCCGACGAACAAAAAAACGAGGAGCAGAAGACGGAAAAGACCCGGACCGAGGAATTCAAGCTGAACGGCGGGGAGATCATCGATAAGATCAAGGAGATCTTCCATGAAGGGAACATCCGCCGGATCATCCTCAAGGACGAGAACGGAAAGGTCTTCATGGAGATCCCCCTGACGGTCGGGATCATCGGGGCCGCGCTGGTTCCCGTCCTGGCCGCCATCGGAGCGATCGCCGCGCTCGTCTCTAAGCTGACCATCGTCGTCGAAAAGGTCGAGTGATCCGCGTCCGGCGCTTCGTTTCACGATACCTTTTGATACGTTCGACGGCGCCAAACCCCGATTTTTAAATCGGGGTGAAAAGCGCCGCTCAGTATTAGCCCTGCGCATGCCCCGGGCTTCAGCCCGGGGAGTCGAATGGGTTGATTTCGCGGGGCCGAACGGATAAAATCGGCCTGCGCTGAGATGAATTGCGAGGTCGAAGGCCATGCCATCTAGAACAATTTTCGCGGTCCGTTCCGCTGTCTGTTTCGCGATCGGTTCGTTTCTGCTCCTATTGTTCCCGGCGATAGCCCAGGACGGCCCGGGCACGCTCAACCTCATGCCTGTACCCTTCAAACTCGCCCTGACCGGGGGCAAGCTCCGTCTCAACGAGAATTTCACCATGGGGGCCCTCGGCGAAGCAGGGCCCCGGGCCAAGAAAGCGGCGGCCCGGTTCATAGACCGGCTGGCCGGCCGGACCGGGCTTTTCTTTAAGCAGGACTACCGGACCGACTTCATCACCTCGGGCAACGCGACGTTCCTTTTTAAGTATGAGACGGCCGGCCGGCTTGAATTGAATGAGAACGAATCCTACGCCCTGACGGTGAGCCCCGACCGGATCATGCTTATCGCCCGGACCGATCTCGGCGTTCTCCATGGTTTTGAAACCGTCCTCCAGCTCCTGGACGCGGACGCCCAGGGACACTTCATCCCCTGCGCCCGGCTCGACGACCAGCCGCGCTTTCCGTGGCGCGGACTGCTCATCGACGCCGGCCGCCATTTCATGCCCGTCGAGGTCATCAAACGCAACCTGGACGGGATGGCCGCGGTCAAAATGAATGTCCTGCACTGGCACCTCTCCGAGGACCAGGGTTTTCGGGTCGAATGCAAAACCTTTCCGCTCCTTCATCAACTCGGCTCGGACGGCTTTTACTACACTCAAGACCAGATCCGGGACGTCATCGCTTATGCGGCGGACCGGGGCATCCGGGTCATGCCCGAATTCGACATCCCCGGTCATTCGACGAGCTGGCTCGTGGGCTATCCCGACCTGGCCAGCGGGCCGGGCCCGTACCGGATCGAGCGGCGGTGGGGTGTCTTCGATCCCGTTTTCAATCCGATCGACGAGGCCATCTACCGCTTTTTCGACAAGTTCTTCGACGAAATGACCCCGCTCTTCCCGGACCGCTACGTCCATATAGGCGGCGACGAGAACAACGCCAAGCAGTGGGACGCCAATCCTGGGATCCAGCAGTTTAAAAGAGACCATAATCTCGCCGATAACCACGCCCTTCAGGCGTATTTCAACGGGCGCATCCTAGGCATCCTGACCCGGCTCGGAAAAAAAATGGTCGGATGGGACGAGATCTTCCAGCCCGGCCTGCCCAAGGACATCGTGATACAGTCCTGGCGGGGCAAACAAGCCCTGATCGATTCGGCGCAGAAAGGCTATCAAGGCCTTCTCTCGAACGGCTATTACATCGACCTGTGCCAGCCGGCCTCGTTCCATTATCTGAACGATCCGCTCTCCGCGGATGCGCCGCTCGAGGAAGAGGAACAAGGGCTCATCCTGGGCGGCGAAGCGACGATGTGGTCGGAGCTGGTCACGCCGGAGACCGTCGATTCGCGCATCTGGCCGCGGACGGCGGCCATCGCCGAACGCCTCTGGTCCCCGGCCGGCGTGAAGGACGTGGAGGATATGTACCGTCGTCTGGATTCGGTCGCCGTCCGGCTCGAGGAGCTCGGGCTGACCCATTTCAAGAACCAGGAGATGCTGCTCCGGCGTCTCGTCGGAGGGACGGATATCGGACCGCTCCGGACGCTCGTCGACGTCATCGAACCGCTCAAACAATATCGGCGGCAGAACCAGGGCGTGAGCTATACCCAACTGTCGCCCCTGACGCGAGCCGTGGATGCGGCCGCCCCGGAATCGAGGGCGGCGAGGATCTTCCGGAAGATGACGGATGAGTTCCTCCAGACGAGGGACCCGAAGACGGCCTATTTTCTCAAGTCTCAGCTTCAGGCGTGGCGCTCCAATCATCGATTTTTGAGCCCTCTGCTCAAGACCGCTCCCGCGCTCACCGAGATCGAGCCTTTGTCCCAAGACCTTTACACCGCGGCCGACCTCGGGATCCAGGCGCTCGACGCCATCCTGGCCCGGACAACGGGCGACCGGGCCTGGGTGAACGAAAGCCTTGGACTTCTCCAACAGGCTAAAAAGCCCAAGGCCCAGGCCGAGCTCGCCCTTCTCCCGGACATCGAGAAACTGGTCCAGGCGACGCTCTCTAAATAGCCGACCGGCACCGAGTCGACGCTCCGGGGGTAAGGACGGTTCCCGAACGCCAAGAAATCCCTCGATTCATGGTCTAATTGGATATATAGAAGGTTCTGTGAGGAAAAGACGCTCGCCGGCGTGGCTGTCCTCTGGGCTGTCCGGAATGGGTGACAGGGGGCGGCCCGGGAAAGGATTCATCAGGCAGGGGAAATTGGCATATTTCTTGTATAATAAAGGCCGGAGTCGGATGAATGTCTGAGAGGCTATACTTGACAATATCGATAGGAATACATAAATTAAATGGCGTCGGCGGACTCATCCCTCATCGCATTGAAAAGGAGGACTGACATGATGTCCAGACGATGGTTCCCCAAAGCCCGTCGCTTCGCCCTTGTGGCCGTGCTGGCCGCCGTCGGCGCGGGCCTCACCTTCCAACCGGCCTTCGGCCAGTATTTCGGCCGGAACAAGGTCCAGTACGAGAAGTTCGAGTACAAGGTCCTGAAGACCGAGCATTTCGATATCTACTTCTATCCCGAAGAGGAAGTAGCGGTGCGCGTGGCCGCCCAGATGGCCGAGCGTTGGTACAAGCGCTTCTCGCGCCTTCTCAACCATGACCTCCGCGGCCGGCAAGCGCTCATCATGTACGCCAGCCATCCGCAGTTCCAGCAGACGACCGTCCTGCCCGACGTCCTGAGCGAGGGGACGGGCGGCGTCACGGAATCCTCCAAGCGCCGGATCATCCTGCCCTTCGGCGGCACGCTGGCCGACACCGACCACGTCATCGGCCACGAGCTCGTCCACGCTTTCCAGTACGACATGTCGGCCGTCATGACCAACCGCTCCGGCAATCCCGGCGGATCGGGCGTCGAGCGCGCCCCTCTCTGGTTCATCGAAGGCCTGGCCGAATACCTTTCGATCGGCCCCATCGACCCCCTCACGGCCATGTGGATGCGGGACATGATCCGGAAGAAGAAGATCCCGACGATCAAGGATCTCCGCGATCCATACAAATATTTTCCCTACCGCTACGGCCACTCGGTCTGGGCCTACATCGGCGGCAAATGGGGCGATCTCGTCGTGGCCAAGCTGATGAAGGACGTCTGCCGCGGATTCGACTACGACAAGGCCCTCGAGAAGAGCTTGGGGCTGTCGTTGGAGAAGTTGTCCGCGGCCTGGCAGGAAGCTCTGAAAAAGGACTACGCGTCCATCCACGAGTCCACCCAGGGGCCCGCGATGATCGGCAAGCTCCTTATAAAAGGAGCCGAGAACGATCCCTATAACGTCGCCCCCGCCTTGAGCCCGGACGGGAAAAAGCTCGTCTTCATCTCCTCGCGCGAACTGTTCGCCATGGAGATGTTCATGAGCGACGCTAAGACCGGCAAGGTGACCAAGAAACTGACCAGGACGGCGGTCGATTCCCACTTCCAAAGCATCCAGTTCATCAACTCGGCCGGTTCGTGGGACCTTGACGGCAAGCGGTTCGTTTTCGGCGCGGTCGCTGAAGGCAAACCGGTGTTGGCCTTCCTCGACGATGAAGGCAACCGGGTCATGGACGAGATCAAATTCCCGGTTCTGGGGGAAATCCTGAATCCGACCTGGTCGCCCGACGGGAAGAGAATCGCCTTTTCCGGTCTTTCAGGCGGTCTCACCGATATCTATATTTACAACCTTGAGACAAAGGACCTGCGGAACGTGACGAACGATCCCTATGGGGATATCCATCCGTCCTGGTCGCCCGACGGCCGATGGCTCGCTTTCGTCACCGAACGTTTCAACAGCCAGCTCAAGACTATGACCATCGGCGATTATCAACTGGCCCTGATGGATCCCGAGACGGGCGACATCAGGCCTCTGGCCACATTCAAGGAAGGGAAGAACATCAACCCGCAGTGGGCGGCGGATTCCAAGACCCTCTACTTCGTCTCCAACCGAAGCGGCATCGACAACATCTACCGGCTGGACATCGCCTCCGGAGCGGTCGCCCAGGTGACCAACCTCTACACCGGGGTCAGCGGCATCACCAGCCTGAGCCCGGCCTTCTCGATCGCGGCCAAGTCCAACGACGTCCTTTACAGCGTCTATGACGAAGGCAACTTCAGCATCTATTCCATCGAGCCTCAAACCCTGCTGGCCGCCAAACCCGTCCAAGACCTGCCGGGGGCCGTCTCGCCCGCCGTCCTGCCTCCCCAGGACCGGCAGGGATCGGAGATCCTCGGCCTGCTGAAGACCTCGACCTTCGGGCTTCCGGATCCGGACAAATTTTCCGTCGCCCCCTATAAACCCAAGCTGACGCTCGACTATGTCAGCCCCCCGACCGTGGGCGTGGGCTATGACCGTTACTACGGCGCTTACGGCGGAGGCGGCGTCGCCCTGTATTGGAGCGACATGCTCGGCTGGCATAACCTGGTGACGATGGCCCAGGTCAATAACCGGCTCATGGACTCCTCGTTCATGATCGCTTATCAGAATTCCAAGAACCGCCTGAACTGGGGTTTCGTCGCCCAACGCTCTCCCTATGTCTACGGAAACTACTCTTACGGTTCCGACGGCTATAACTACGTTGAACAGGAGATCCTCTATCGGCAGATCTATTACGAGGTCGGCGGATTCGCCTCTTATCCCGTCAGTCCGATGCAGCGCTTCGAGCTGTCGGCCGGCTACAATTACATCCAGTTCAATAATGTCATCTATACGAGCATCTATGACGGATATACGGGCGAGCCGCTGGTCATCGATGACCGGACCGACCTGCCCTCGCCGCCCGGGCTCCATCTTGTAAACGCGGCGGCCTCCCTCGTCTACGACAGTTCCTTCATGGGAGCCACGGGCCCGATCCTCGGCCAGAGCTATAGGTTCCAGATCTCTCCCACGTTCGGTTCGCTGAACTATTACACACTCATGGCCGATTACCGGAAGTACATCATGCCGGTCAAGCCGTTCACCCTGGCCATGCGTTTCATGCATTACGGCCGCTACGGGAAGGGCGCGGACGATGAGCGGCTGTGGCCCATGTTCATCGGCTACGACTGGTATATCCGGGGCTACGATTACAATTCATTCCAGGACGATTACGCCTCATTCGACATGAACCGACTTTTCGGCAGCAAGATGATGCTGCTCAATCTCGAGCTCAGGTTCCCCCTCTTCGGCGCCCTCGGCATCGGGAAGGGCTTCTATGGCATCTTCCCCCTCGATTTCGTCGCCTTCTATGACATGGGATTGGCCTGGGACAGCCAGTCGAAACCATGGTTCGTGAGCGGAGGAGACCGCAAGCCTATCCGGAGCGCGGGACTGGGTCTGCGCGTCAATGTCTTCGGTTATGCCGTCCTCGGCCTGGATTACGTCAAACCGTTCGACCGGCCGCAGAAAGGATGGTACTGGCAGTTCAGCTTCTATCCCGGATTCTAGAACACGGCAGGGACGCATCACTTTTTCAAGAAAAAGTGATGCGTCCCTTTCCCGTAATCATCACCAAAAAAAATCCTTCAATCCGACCGGCGATTTCCTGTATCATAGGAATTCGCGAACATGAACAGATCCATCCGCCCAGGAGGTCCTCCCATGGCCCGACGCGTCCGCGCGATCATTATTCTCGCCCTTCTTCTCCTAGCCGCAGGGTTCACGGCGACGTCCAAGATCCCCGAACCGAAGATCCCCTTCGATCCCGAGAAGTACGTCTGCTATCGGGCCGCCGCGCCCGTCCAGATCGACGGCGACCTGGACGAAGCGGTCTGGTCAAAAGCGTCCTGGTCGGACACATTCGTCGACATCGAAGGCGGAAACCGGCCCAAGCCGCGGTTCCGGACCATGGTCAAGATGCTCTGGGACGACAATTATTTTTATCTTGGGGCTTACTTGGAGGAGCCGCATGTCTGGGCGACCTTGACCAAACGCGATTCGATCATCTACCAGGACAACGATTTCGAGGTCTTCATCGACCCCGATAGCGATACCCACGGCTACTACGAGCTGGAGATGAACGCGCTCAACACGGTCTGGGACCTCTTCCTGGTCAAGCCGTATCGCGACGGCTCGCCCGCCAATATCCATGCCTGGGACATCCAGGGTTTGAAAACGGCGGTCAAGGTCAACGGGACGCTTAACAATCCGAACGACAAGGACAAAGGCTGGTTCGTCGAGATCGCCCTGCCCTGGGATGTCCTCAAAGAGGCGGCCAACCCGAAATCGGCGCCCAAGCCGGGCGACCAATGGCGGATCGATTTTTCGCGGGTCGAATACCGTCTGAACATCACCGACGGCGCATACGTCAAGTCCGCCGAACCGAACACCGGCAAGCCCCTGGCCGAGGACAACTGGGTCTGGTCGCCGACCGGATTGATCAATATCCATTATCCGGAAATGTGGGGTTACGTCCAGTTCTCGGGGAAGGTCGCGGGACAAGGCCGCGATTCCTTCCAGGACAAACCCGAGGAAAAAGTGAAATGGGCCCTCCGCCGGATCTATTATGCCGAGTGGGCCGCGCGCGCCGATAAGAACGCCTTTCTCGACGACTGGAAGGCGCTCGGTCTGAAGGACAGGGACCTCAAGATCAGGGGATATGCCTTCCCCCCCGTGATCCAGACGACCAACAGTCTTTTCGAAGCGATCTATAAAGGCGAGGCGGGAGACGTTTGGCATATCCGCGAGGACGGGAAGGTCTGGAAAGACTAAGCGGCCGGACGCGGCACATGACATTCGATTTCGACACGATCATCGACCGCCGGAACACCGGCTCCATGAAATGGGATTGCCGGGAGCGGTCTCACTGGGACCCGGACGTCATTCCCATGTGGGTGGCCGACATGGATTTTCCGGCGCCTCCCGCGGTCGTCGAGGCCGTGAGGCGGAGGGCCGAGCACGGCATCTACGGTTATCCCCTCGGGTCCCGGTCGTTTTCGACCGCCGTCGCCCATTGGCTCAAATCCCGCCACGGCTGGGACGTCAAGAAGGGGTGGATCACCAAAAGCCCCGGGGTCGTGCCTTCGCTCTGTCTGTGCCTGAACGCGTTCACCCGGCCGGGCGACGGGATCGTCATTCAGACCCCCGTCTATCATCCGTTCTATCATGTCATCGACCACAATGACCGGCGCCTCGTCCGCAATCCGCTGATGTTCGAAGCCGGCCGCACCATGATGGATTTCGACGACCTGGAACGAAAGATCGACGCCGGGACGAGGCTGTTCATCCTCTGCAGCCCGCACAATCCCGTCGGCCGCGTCTGGACCCGGGACGAGCTGAAGAGGCTGGGGGATCTGTGCGCTGCCCGAGACCTGATCGTCATTTCGGACGAGATCCATGCCGAGCTCGTTTTCAAAGGGCATCGGCATGTTCCGCTCGCTTCGATCTCCGAGGACCTGGCCCGGCGGACCGTGACCCTGCACGCCCCCAGCAAAACGTTCAATATCGCCGGCCTGGAGACCTCGTTCGCCGTCATTCCCGATCCGGAGAAAAAGAAGCTCTTCGACCGCCAGATTCGGAACGCCTCGCTGAGCTTGGGGAACATCTTCGGCCCCATCGCCCTCGAAGCGGCTTACACCCAAGGGGCGGCCTGGCTCGACGAGCTCCTCGTCTACCTTGAAGGGAATTTGGAGCTGTTGGAGAGGTTCCTGGCCGAGCGAGTGCCGCGGATCCGGTTCATCCGGCCCGAAGGGACGTATCTGGCGCTCATGGACTGTCGGGCGCTGGGGATGGAGCAGTCCAAGCTCAACGAGTTCTTCCTCAAGAAAGCCCGGGTTTATTTCAACGAGGGCCCCCTGTTCGGCGAGGAACTGAGAGGCTATGTCCGGATCAACTTCGGCTGTCCACGAGCGCTGCTCGAGGAGGCGCTCCATCGCCTCGAGCGCGCCGTGAATTCGCTCTAGATTTTCCGGCTCATGTCCGGATATATTTAGGGATCGCTCCGGAGCGGAGGAGAGGATGAAAAAAAGAACGATCCTGCTGATCGGCCTGGCGGCCGCCCTGATCGGGGCTTGGGGATGCGGCAAAAAAACCCTGCCTTCAGCCGCGGCCGACGCCGTCGGAATGTCCGCGGAGCGTTTGAGCCGAGTCCACGAGGTCATCAAGGAGGCCATCGCCCGCAAGGAACTCCCAGGCGCCGTCCTGCTCGTGGCGCGGAAGGGGAAAGTCGTCCTGCGCGAAGCCTACGGCGAAAGCCAATGGGTTCCCGAGCACAAGCCCATGGCGGCCGGCATGATCTTCGATCTGGCCTCGGTGACGAAGCCCGTGGCCACGGCCACGTCGATCCTGCTCCTCGCCGAGCGGGGCCGGATCTCCTTGTGGGACCGGGTCAAAATGCACGTTCCGGAGTTCGCCCCCTATGTCGATGATTGGGGACAGAGCGGCGACGACGCGCGTATTTGGAACCTCCTGACCCATACATCCGGCCTTCCGCCCTATACCGACGCGGCTGAAGCCGGGAAAAAGCTGGGGAGCCCCTGCGCGACGGAGGCCCTGGTCAAGTATATCGCCGTTTTGAAAAAAACAAACGCGCCGGGCGCGGAGTTCCATTACAGCTGCCTTGGCTATATCACCATGGCCCATATCGTGAAGAAAGTCTCGGGCCTGTCGATCGACGCGTTCGCCGAGCAGAACATCTTCAAGCCGTTGAAGATGAATCATACGCTCTATAAGCCCGCCCCGAAATATCCGGGTCTGTGCGTGCCGACCCAGGTCGTCGACGGCAAGCCTCTCATCGGCGTCGTCCACGACCCGCTGGCCCGGCTGCAGGGCGGCGTCTCCGGGAACGCGGGCCTGTTCTCCACCGCGGACGACCTGGCCCTGTTCTCCCAGATGATCTTGGGCAAAGGAGAATGGGACGGCGTCCGCATCCTGGCGCCTTTGACCGTCGAGCGCATGACTTCGATCTATCCCCGGGCGCCGTATGCCGGCCGAGGGCTTGGCTGGGACCTGAGCTCGGTCTACGCGAGCAACGGGGGCGATCTGTTCGGGCCGCGTTCGTTCGGGCATTCCGGCTACACCGGGACGTCGCTCTGGATCGATCCCGAGACCGAGACCGTCGTCGTTTTCCTGACGAACAGCGTTCATCCCGAGGATAAAGGAGAGATCGTCCCTCTCCGGAGCCGCGTGGCGAACGTCGTCGCGGGGTCGATCATCAAAAAATGAGCGGGAGGCCGTCATGAAATTTTTCCTGGTGGCACTGTGCTGCGGAGCGTTTTCGCTGGCCTTCATGGCCGGAGGTCCGTCCGGGACGGCGAAGTCAACGGCCCAGCTCTCCGGGGTCAAGGTCCCCCCGACGGCGGGCCATAACCGGCATTACATCTCCAATCGCGAGCCTCTCGCCCCGAGCCCCTTGATCAAGCTCCCGATTGGGGCCATCGAGCCCAAGGGCTGGCTGCTCAGCCAGCTCCAGCTGATGCGCGACGGATTCACCGGCCGCCTCAAGGAACTCAGCCCTTTCCTGGGATCCGGGAGCGGCTGGCTGACGCTCAAAGACAAAGGCTGGGAGGAGATGCCGTATTGGCTGAAAGGCTACGGTGACCTCGGCTACGTCTTGAAGGATGCCGCCCTCATCAGCGAGGCGAAAGGCTGGATCGATGAGACCCTGGGCAGCCAGCAGCCCGACGGATATTCCGGGCCTCCCGACAACAAAAAGAACCTCGACCTCTGGCCTAACATGCTCATGCTCTCCATCCTCCAGAGCTATCATGAGGCGACGGGCGATCCCCGCGTCCTTCCCTTCATGACGAAATATTTCCGCCATGAGCTGGACCTGCCGGCGGAACGCCTGCTCCCCGGCAGCTGGCAGAAGCTCAGGGGAGGGGACAACCTCGAAAGCGTCTATTGGCTTTATAACCGGACGGGAGAGAGGTTCCTGCTTGACCTGGGCCGGAAGCTCTTCGAGCGAACCTCGGATTGGACCTCGCCGCTCTTCAACGCGGAACGGGACGTCAAGGACCTGATCAGCTCGTTCTATCACGGCGTCAACATCACCATGGGGCTTCGCCAGCCCGGCGCTTACTTCCAGCAGGCGAAAGAGAAGAAATACCTGGACGCCGTCGAGCGCAACTACGGCCTGGTCATGGCCGAGCTCGGCCAGCAGCCCGGCGGCATGTTCGGCGCCGACGAGAACCTGAGGCGCGGCTACGGGGACCCCCGCCAGGGCGCAGAGACCTGCTCCATGGTCGAGTTCATGTCCTCCAATGAATCTCTTCTCAAGATCACCGGCGAGCCGCGCTACGCGGAGCGCTGCGAGGAGATCGCCTTCAATTCGCTCCCCGCTTCGACGCTTCCCGACCTCAAGGGGCTCCATTACCTGACCGCGCCCAACCTCATTTCCTGCGAAAGTTCGGGCGACCATGATTTCCAGAGCGAGGGCACGCTCGTATCTTATGATCCTTGGAGCTACCGCTGCTGTCAGCACAACTATGCCTTCGGCTGGCCGTATTTAAGCGAGCACCTCTGGCTGGCGACGCAGGACGAAGGCCTGGCGGCGGCGCTCTACGCTCCTTCGCGGGTGACGGCCAAGGTCGGTCCCGGTCTCGATATCCGGATCGACGAGGATACGGTCTATCCGTTCGGCGACACGGTCGACTTCACGGTCTGGACCCCCGCGCCCGTCGAATTTCCGCTCTACCTGCGGATCCCCGAATGGTGCGCGGCGGCCAAGATTTTTCTCAATGGAGAGGCGATGGCGATTCAGGCGCCGTCGTCAAGCTATGTCGGACTCAGGCGGACCTGGAGGAACGGCGATCAGGTTCGTCTCGAGCTCCCCCAGAAGATCGAGGTCAAGACCTGGAGCCGGCTGGGGAACGCCGTCTCCGTCCGCCGCGGGCCGCTGTGGTATTCGCTCAAGATCGGCGAGCAGGTCAAACGCTATGGAGGGACGGACGCCTGGCCCGCGGTGGAGATCCTGCCCACGACGCCCTGGAATTACGGCCTGGCCGTGGACCCGGCCGATCCGGCGGCGTCCATCTCGATCTTCGAGAGGAAGACGCCGGCCTATCAGCCGTTCGCGCTCGAAGCGGCCCCCATCGTTCTCAAGGCCAAGGCGAAAAGGGTTCCGGAATGGAAAGAGGAGAAACGCATGGTCGGAAAAGTCCCCCCGTCTCCGATGCGGACCGGCGCTCTTTTAGAAGATATCACGCTCGTTCCCATGGGGTGCGCGAGGCTGCGCATTTCCGTTTTCCCGACCGTTAAATAGAAAGAGGCATCATGGAAAGAACGAAAAAGGCTTTTCGGCTGTTCCTCCTCGTCCTGCTGGCCCTGGGCCCCGCGTCCGGCCTGGGCCAGGAGGAGAGATCGGGTGCCATGACCTACGGCGCCGAGTTCGACTTCAATTCGAGGTATATCTGGCGCTCCTTCGCCTGGAGCAAGGGAGCGGTCTGGCAGCCGACGGCCTGGTTGAGCAGGTCCGGGCTGACCTTTTCGGTCTGGGGGAATTTCGTCCTCAACCGCGAACCGAATTACCGCCAGTTCAACGAAGTGGATTTCCGCCTGTCCTACAAGAAGGAGTGGGGGGCCTTCACGATCGAGCCGGCCTTCAGCATCTACTCTTACCCAAACCAGGACAAGGCCGAGAATCCGACGACCGGAGAGCTCGAACTGCGGATCACGTATGACCTGGGCCTGGGCGGATTGAGTCTGGAAACGGCCCACTTTCTGGACCTCTGGGAGAACAAGGGAGGCTATGTCGGCGAGGTCGGAATCCAGCTCGAACAGGAAGCCGGAGCGAACTTGATCCTGAACGCGGCCGCCCGGATCACCTTCGCCAACGCCAAATTCAATGCGTATTATGTCCCCCTGGACAAAGGGGCGGTCAGCGCCTTCATTCTCGAACTCGGATTGACCTATACGTTTTCCCGTCCCTTCTACATCCGGCCCCATTTCGAATGGAACAGCCTCCTCGACGGCGACCTGAAGGCCGCGGTGGCCTCGTCCCCATGGGTCTGCTGCGGCAAATCGTTGCAGGCGAATTTCGGGGTCACCGTCGGCGTCGAATACTAAAGGAATCCGGTTCCCGGACCGCTTCGCCGCTGCGGCGGCTTGAAAAATTCGGAAAAATCCTCATAATAGAAGGCTCTCATTTTCTTTATCGTGATATGGAGGTCATTTTGAAGAAACGGATCATTGTCGTTCTCACCCTCTTTTTCGGCGTCCTGGGGCTCAGTCTCTCTGCCGCGGCCCAGGAGATTGCCGGCGAGACCAAAAGCGAAGTGCCTGAACTCACCGCTTTCCACGAGATCATCTATCCGATCTGGCATACGGCCTACCCCGAAAAGGACTACGCGGCCCTCCGGAAATACGTCGCCGAGATCAACAAGCTGGCCGCTCCCATTTACGAGGCCAAGCTCCCCGGCATTCTGCGGGAGAAGGAAGCCAAATGGAAGGAAGGCGTGGCGACCCTGAAGACAGCGGTGGACGATTACAACAAGGCGGCCGCCGGCAAAGACGACCAGGCCCTTTTAAACGCCGCGGAGGCGCTCCACGCCAAGTATGAAGCCCTGGTCCGCACGCTCGCCCCGGTGCTCAAGGAAATGGACGTGTTCCATCAGGCGCTCTATGTCGTTTTTCACACATTCCTGCCGGAGAAGGCGTATGACAAGATCCGCGGCGCCAGCGCGGACCTCGTGACCAAGGCCGAGGCCATCACAAAGGCGACCCTGCCCAAGCGGCTGGAGGCCAAGGCCGAGGCTTTTAAAAAGGCCGCCGCCGACTTGTTGACCGCGGCCAAGGCTCTCGACGCGGCCGGCCAGGCCCACGACCATGACGGTATGGAGAAGGGCGTGGACACGGTCCACGCGAAATACCAGGCCCTCCAGACGTTGTTTGAATAAATGGGGCCTCCTCGTCCTTCCCGGTCTTAAGGGCCGGGAGGGAAGGGGCTATTCGCCTTTGGCCTCTTCGACCAGGATCTGCAGAACTTCCAATTCGTCCGTGTCGAACCAGATCTTGTTGCATGACAGGCATTTTTCGACGGGCACGAAGTATTGGTAATTGTAGGGTCGGGGTTTGAGGGGATAGCCGCAGGCCGGACAGGTCATGGCCGGCAGGAGCCGGTCGGTGAGCTTCAGGGTCTTGATCGGATTTCGCCAGAACCTCTGGCGGAACTCCTCCGCCTTTTTTCGCAGCTCCGGAGTGAATCCGACCTCCTCACGGGTCAGGATCCTGTTCATGGCTTCCTGATCGACGAGCTTCCCTCCGCATTTCCGGCAGATCCGGACGGAGACGCCTTCGTACAGCTCAGCGGCGAGCGGGATTTCGCAGCGGGGACATTCGTTCGGCCGGCCTTTGAACATGGACCTTCTCGATGAGGGGCGGACCCTGACCGGCTTGTCTTCGCCGGCCGGCTCGATTTCCTTCGCCAGCTCCCGGCCCATCCGGCTCTCCCAGACCTGGCGGATGATATCGGAGGCCTTCAGGTTTGCCATCTCGGCCAGCAGACGGATCCGCGTCATCAGCGGCGGATGCGTACCTGTCCATCCACCGGAGGCCTCTTCGCCCTCTTGGCGCGAGCGCGGAGAGACGATGAAGAGCGGAGCGTAGGTTTGAGCGAAGTCGCCCACGAACGAATTCCTGAGGTGGGCCTTGTAAAGCGCCCGAGCCAGGCCGACCGGATCGCGGCAAAACTCGACGGCCGCCGCGTCGGCCAGGATCTCCCGTTCGCGGCCGATGAAACGAGTCAGCAGCCGGATGAAGATCGCCGAGAAGGCCGGATTTTCCGGTCCCTGGCCGTCCTTTCCGAAGCCTAGTCTGTCGCTCAGCCTCTCGAAAAAGTCGGCCAATGAGCAAATGAGCGTCAGATAGATCGTGTCGCCTCGGGTGATATGAGCCGCTTCGTGAGCGGCCGCGGCGGCGAGCTCATCCCGGGTGAACTCGGCGAGCAGGCCTTCGGTCATGGCGATGACGGGCGTCCCGTCCGCTTCGACCAGGGCCATCGAATTGACGGCATGGTCGGGGATGACATAGGCTTTGAGCGTTTCCAGGCCGGCCGCGATCCGCATCTCTTCGACGACGTCGGCGAGCCGCCGATGATAGCGGTCTAATATTTGAGGGAGCTTCGCCGACAGACGTTTCAGGATGAACGCCGCCCCATTCCGGCGCGCGTCGGCGAATTGGAAGGCGGCCAGCAGCGCGGCGAAGACGAAAGCCAGGACCAGGACACCCGCGACATAGGGGGCGGAGAAGGAGCGGGACCGGGCGAGGATCAGGCCGACGGCGAGATTGAGGCTGAGAATGATCGCGCCGATGGCGACGACATAAAACAGAAGCAGGACGGCGTAGAGACCCCGGCTCTTCGCCGTCCTCTCTTTTTGGATCCGGTAAAAATCCTTGACCGCCGTGCGCCGCATATGCGCTCCTATCCTATTTGAAAATCCGGAGGATGACAAGGCCGTCTCTCCGGTCCCTTGAGGATTGCTTATCCCCGGATCCTGTGTTATAAAATCGGCATCGTTTTAAGGAGGGCTTTATGAGAAAGACATCGATCTTCAGGCTCATGATCCTGTCACTGACCTTCATCCTCGCGACAGCCTGGCTCCAGGCCATCGACATCAACGACACGAAGATGCTGACCCAGCCGGCCATCGGCAGGACACACATCGCTTTCGTCTATGCCAATGACCTCTGGGCGGCCGATCTGGACGGGAAGAACGTCCGCCGCCTAACGTCCGACCTGGGGGTGGAGGGCTATCCGGCGTTTTCGCCGGACGGGAGCCTGCTCGCCTTCAGCGCGCAGTATGACGGGAACATGGACGTTTACACCGTCCCCGTCCTGGGCGGAATTCCCAAGCGCCTGACCTGGCATCCGAGCCCGGACCTCGTCCAGGGCTTCACCCCGGACGGCAAGGCCGTGTTTTTCGCCTCCAGCCGGGCCAGTTTCACGGGCGCCTACAGCAAGCTCTACACGGTCTCGCTGGATGGCGGTTTTCCCGAGGAGCTCAAGGTCCCGAACGCGGCCCGGGCGGTCTATTCGCCGGACGGGACGCGATTGGCCTATAACCCCCTGCCCGACGCGTTCACCCAATGGAAGAACTACCGCGGCGGCCGCAACTCCGTCATCTGGATCCTGAAGCTGAGCGACTTGTCCCTCGAAAAGGTCCCCCAGCCCGAGGGGCGGGCCAACGATCCCGGGCCGATGTGGATCGGGGACAAGGTTTATTTCCGCTCGGATCGAAACGGCGAGTTCAACCTCTTCTCCTATGATCCGAAGACCAAAGAAGTCAAACAACTGACGAACCACACCGACTATCCCATCCTCAATGCCGCGGCCGGCGGGGGAAAGATCATCTACGAGCAGGCCGCGCATCTTCATATTTTCGATCCGCAGACCACCAAAAGCACGCGATTAAAAATCGGCGTTTCCGCCGACCTCGGCGAGCTTCGCGAGCGCTTCGTGCGGGGCGCGCGGTGGGTGAGGGGCGCGGACCTCTCGCCGTCGGGAGCGCGGGCGGCGTTCGAGTTCCGGGGCGAGATCGTGACCGTGCCCGCGGAGAAGGGTGATCCCCGCAACATCACCAACGCGTCGGCATCTCACGAGCGGTCCCCGGTCTGGTCGCCGGACGGCCGGTCCATCGCCTATTTTTCGGACGCCTCGGGCGAATACCAACTCCATGTCCGCCCCCAGGACGGCAAGGGCGACGTCAAGAAGTTCAAGCTGGCAGGCGCCGGGTTCTTCGATTCGCCGGTCTGGTCGCCGGACGGCCAGAAGATCTCCTTCGGCGACAATTCCCGGACACTCTATTGGCTGGACATGAAGACCGGTATTCAGAAGAAGATCGCCGTCGATTTTCAGCTCGGAGGGAGAGGCGGCAATCCGACCGCCTGGTCGCCGGATTCCAAATGGATCGCTTATACCCTGAACTCCGCGACCTACATCCAGCGTGTTTACGCCTATTCGCTCGAGCAGGACCGGTCCTTCTCGATCACGGACAGCCTGAGCGAAGTGAGCGATCCGGTTTTCGACGCGTCGGGAAAATACCTTTATTTCTTCTCCTCGACGGACGCCGGTCCCGTGAAGCAGTGGTTCGACATGTCGAACGCCGACATGCGGTTGACGAGCTCGATCTACGTCGCGGCCCTGACCAAGGAAGCGCCGAACCCGCTGGCCAAGGAGAGCGACGAGGAAAAGGGAACGCCGGACAAGCCCGCGGCCGATAAAGCCGCTGCGGACAAGGGGGCGGCGGCTAAAACCGAGGCCAAGTCCGCCCCGGCCGCCGGGACGAAGGAGGAGAAGCCCGCGGCCGCGCCGGCGAAGGCCGCCGAGACGTTCAAGATCGATTTCGACGGCCTCGACCACCGGATCCTGGCTTTGCCCATTCCGGCGGGAAGCTATCGGGGCCTGGCCGCCGGCGAGGCCGGGCAGCTTTTCTACCTCGAGAATCCGGCCGTCTCCGGCCCCAGTGCTCCAGGAGCGACGCTCCATAAGTTCGATTTTAAGACGCGCAAGGATGAGGTCGTCCTCAACGGAGTCTCCGGATACGAAATCTCCGTCGATAAAAAGAAGATCCTCTATGCGTCCGGAGGCAGTTATTTCATCACCTCCCTGACGCCGAAACCCCAGCCAGGCCAAGTTCGTCTGAATATCGACGCCATCGAAGTCAAGATCCAGCCGTCCGCAGAATGGAAACAAATTTTCGATGAAGCCTGGCGCATCAACCGAGATTTTTTCTACGCGACGAATATGCACGGCGCCGATTGGCCGGCGATGAAGGCCAAATACCAGGTCTTTCTGCCCCACGCCGCCTGCCGCGGCGACCTGAACCGGATCATCCAGTGGATGTGCTCGGAGCTCGGTGTCGGCCATCACCGGGTCGGCGGAGGAGACTCTCCGTACGAGGTCAGGAGCGTTCCCGGCGGTCTCTTGGGGGCCGATTATGCCGTCGAAAACGGCCGGTACCGGTTCAAGAAAGTGTTCGGCGGATTGAACTGGAATCCCGAGCTCCGCGCGCCGCTGACCGAGCCCGGCGCGGAGGTGAAGAGCGGGGAGTACCTTTTGGCCGTGAACGGAAAGGACCTCCGGCCGCCGGCCAACCTATACGCTATGTTCGAGAGCACGGCCGGTAAGATCGTCGAGATCACGGTCGGCCCGAATCCCGACGGAACGGGTTCGCGCACGGTCGAGGTCGTTCCGATCACCAGCGAATCCGCCCTTCGCAACCGCGACTGGGTCGAGGGCAACCTCAAGAAGGTCGAACAGGCGACCGGCGGCCGCGTGGCCTACGTCTACGTCCCCAATACGACCACGCTCGGCCACACCTATTTCAAGCGGTATTACTACCCGCAAGCCGACAAGGACGCCATCATCGTCGACGAACGGTTCAACGGCGGCGGCCTGGTGGCCGATTATTATATCGACCACCTGCGCCAGCCGCTCGTCAGCTATTGGAACACGCGCTACGGGGCCGACTTCAAGACGCCCAGCGCCTCGATCCAGGGCCCGAAGGTCCTCATCGCCGACGAGATGGCCGGCTCCGGCGGCGATCTCTTCCCCTGGATGTGGCGGAAGTTCAAGCTGGGCCCCATCGTCGGAAAGAGGACCTGGGGAGGACTGGTCGGCACCCTCGGCTTTCCGGTCCTGATGGACGGCGGCTCCGTCACCGCGCCCAACCTGGCCATCTGGACCGAGGACGGCTGGGTGGTGGAGAACGTCGGCGTTCCGCCCGATGTCGAGGTCGATCAGACTCCGGCCGAGGTCATCGCCGGGCGCGATCCGCAGCTCGAGAAAGCGATCCAGATCGTCCTGGACGAGCTCAAGAAGAATCCTCCGAAGAAGCTCCCGCGTCCGCCTTATCCGATCCGAATCCGGCGTTAAGGGACATCCTTCGAAATGGGGACACGTCATGGACGTGTCCCCATTTTTATGGAGAAGCGGACGTCGGTCTGATTGATGTCTTGAACTCTCTGAACAATCCAGCTATGATTTCCGTCCATTGCCGGAGCGTTATAAAGGAATTCGTCATGCGCGAGAAGAAAAGATCGATCGGACCCATTCTCGTTCTCCTGGCCTCGCTTTCGCTCTCGTCATCCGCCTTGGCCGAGGAAGACAAGAAAACAACGGGGGAAGGCCTCCAGGAAAAGGCTCTCAAGGTCTTTCTAGACGGATACAAGCTCCCCTGGGACCTGATCAAGACCGAGCTCACCTTCGTCAATTACGTCCGCGATCGGAAGGACTCCGATGTCCATGTCCTGGTCACGACCCGGGGAACGGGGAGCGGCGGAAACGAATACAACCTGGCCTTCATGGGCCAAAACGAGTACGACGACCTGAACTACATCTTGAAATATTTCTCCAACAAGACGGACGTGACCGACGAGGTCTGGAATGGATTCATCAACTATCTGAAGAAAGGATTGGTCCCGTTTGTAGCCCGGACGCCGCTCGCGGACAAGGTGAATGTCGTCTACATGAATGACCAGGACTCCAAGCCGATGCCGGTCGCGGTCAAGGACAAATGGAATTTCTGGGTCTTCAGCCTCAACGCCAGCGGCTCGACCAACGGGGTCAAGACGCGAACAGCGGGAAAGTTTGAGGCGAACCTGTCCGCGAACCGGGTGACGCCCGACTGGAAGATCCGTCTCGGCGCCAATGCCCAGCTCGAATCGACCACCTACTACCTCGAGGAGGAGGTTCTTAAGAGCTCCTCGGAGCGGGAGAGCTTCAACGGTCTGGTCATCAAGAGCCTGACCGACCACTGGTCGATCGGGACCTGGCTGTCCCTGGGCGCAGCCACTTACAACAACATCAAATTCTCCTACAGTCCCTCCCTGGCCGTGGAGTACAGCTTTTTTCCCTACGAGGAATCCACTCGGCGGCAGCTCTATTTTCAATACCGGTTGAGCTTCAACAGCTATAAGTATAAGGAGGAGACGATCTATGAGAAAATGTCGGAAAATCTGGTCAAGCAGAGCCTCTCCCTGAACCTGGAGCTCATCCAGCCCTGGGGCAACGCTTACGCGTCCATCCGGGGCTCGCACGCCGTCAGCGATTTCGACATCAATCGCCTTGAAATCAACGCCTCGCTGTCGTTCCGGATATTCAAGGGGCTTTCGTTCTGGGTCTCAGGCGAATATAAGGCCATCCATGATCAGATCTCCCTGCCTTTGGCCGGCGCGACGCTCGACCAGATCCTGCTCCTGAGAAAGGACCAGGCCACGACGTATTCCTACGGTTTCAATGTCGGGTTGGGCTTCACCTTCGGTTCGATGTTCAGCAACGTGGTGAATCCCCGCTTCGAATAGACGCCGGGGACTATTTGGACGCGGCCGCGTCCTTGAGCTTCTCGTAGAGAAAAGCCGCCCGGATGGTGGCCCCGGCCGCGTTCTCCAGGTCCTTTTTGGCCAGGAAGGCCGTGGCCTGGTTCTCGATTTCAGAGGCGTATTCGGCCAGCCAGGAATCGGCCGAGGCCGCGCCCGCCTGTTCGACCTCTTTCTTCAGCGCGGCCAGGAACTGCTGCAGCTTGGCCACCCCGTCCTTATCACTCGCGCTTTGGAGGCAGAGCGCATAGATCTTCTCCAGGATCCGGTAGAGGGCTTTCGATCCGGAGTAGTCGTTCTTGGCGAAGGCGTCGTCGGCGTTCGTCTCTTCATAACGGGCCAGGCGGAAGAGAAGATTCGCGTCCATGTTGGCCGTCCGCAGGGTCTGCGTTTTGGCCGCGGTCATCGCGTCCTTAGCCTTCTGAGCGGCCTGGCGTTCGGCCACGAGGGCCAGGAGCTTGTTCATCTCGCTCTGGACCTCGGGGGCGGGCTGTTTATCCGTTGCGGCTCGGCCCGGCTCGGCGGCCGTCAGTTTTTTTCGTTCGTTGATCTTCCGGGTCATGTCGTTGTAGGCGTCCACGTAGGGACCTTTTTCCGGAAGCATGACTTTGAATTTATCGGCGAGTCTTTCGAGCTCCTTGACGTCCTGTGGATTCCTGGAAGCGAGGAGCTTCCCGATCTCGCCGCCGACCTTGAGCCATGTCTCGGTCGTGCCGCCTCCTCGGTGAGGCTGGTCTTGAGCATCTTCTTGGGCCGGGACCGGCGGGGGTTTCGACTGGTTCGTTCTGGAACCGGAAGGCGAATAATATGACCTCTTCGCCGAGGGCTGTCCGCCGTTCTTCGTCAGGACGAAGACAAGAACGGCGGCAGCGACGAGAAGGATCAGGGTGGGGACAAACAATTTCCGCACCTGGAATTTGACGGTGATCTCGCGGGAACCCCGGGAGTCCTGCCTGGAGATTTCCTTTAACGAGGACGGCAGACCCTCTTCGATGCCCGTCAGGTCCTGAAGGAGCCCCTCGGCGTTCTGGCAGCGTTTCTGGCGGTCCTTGGCCAGGCATTTGAGGATGAGGCGGGAGAACGATTCCGGCACGAGGGGGTTGATCTCGCGCGAATCCCGGGGAAGCTCGCTTTTGTGCTTGATGGCGATGCTGATGGGGGTCTGGCCTTCGAAGGGAGCCCGGCCCGTAACCATCTCGTGCATGATCACGCCCAGCGAATAGATGTCCGAGCGGGCATCCACCTCCTTGAGGTCGACCTGCTCGGGCGACATGTATTCGGGGGTTCCGAGCATGACTCCGGATCCTGTGACGCCGTCCGCCTCCAGGAATCGGGCCAGCCCGAAGTCCATGACCCGGACATTGCCCTCGTGATCGATCATGACGTTCTGGGGTTTCAGATCGCGGTGGATGACGCCCAAGCGATGGGCTTCGATGAGGCCCTCACAGACCTGTTTGGCGATGCTGATGGCCTTCGGAGTGGTGATGGTCCCGGAGCGGCGGATGAAGTTCTTGAGGTCCTCGCCCTCGACGTATTCCATGGTGATGAAGTGGGCCAGTCCGTACTCTCCCAGGTCATAGAGGCGGCAGACGTGGCGGTGGGAGATCTTCCGGGCGAATTTGAGCTCGTTCTTGAACCGCTCGACGGCCTTCTCATTGAAGCCGATCTCGGGCTTGATGAGCTTGAGGGCGACGACCTCCTGGATCTTCTGGTCATAGACCTTGTAGACCTTGCCCATGCCGCCCTTGCCCAGCTCTTCGATCACTTCGTAGCGGCCGGCGAAGAGCGATCCCCGGGTCAGGTCTTCGAAGGGCGTGACCATGGTCTTGGTAAAAGAGGCGGTGGGATTCGATATATCGGAGGGCAGGGGAGTGGCGCACTTATGACAGAAGCGGCTGTCGGGCAAATTCTCGGTCTGGCAGGAGGGGCATTTCATCTATCATTCCCCAGATGAACTTAGCATGAGCCTCGATTTCTGTCAAATGGGCCGAAGCGGGAGGAGCGTCTTCCGCGATCCTTTTTGTTTAATCTGGATTCCCGCCTCCGCGGGAATGACGGGGAAAAAGCGCCATGCCCTTGTCATCCCCGCAGCCCCTCTTGTCATCCCCACGGCCCCTCTTGTCATCCCCGCGGAGGCGGGGATCCAGGTTACTAGCCGAATGGGCTGGATTCCCGCTACCCACTTTCGTGGGGACAAGTTTATCCCTGCGGAGGCAGGGGCGGGAATGACAGTTCCAGGATTATTATCAAGCTGTTATCGAGACCTAACACCCGCCGCCCGCGATTTTTGCTATAATGGATCGATCGCCAAGGAGCTTTGAATATGAAACCTATCCTTGTCATCCTTGCCGCCGGAATCGGCAACCGCTACGGCGGGCTGAAACAAATGGACCAGGTCGGGCCGTCCGGCGAGACCATCGTCGACTATTCGATTTATGACGCGGTCCGAGCCGGGTTCGGCAAGGTCGTTTTCGTCATCCGGAAGAGCATCGAGAAGGAATTCCATGAGGTCTTTCTGACCCCATTGCGGTCAAAGCTGGATATCGATTACGTCTTTCAGGAGCTCGAAGACATCCCCGAGGGACTGTCCGTCCCGGCCGGCCGGATCAAGCCCTGGGGGACGAGCCATGCCGTGCTCGTCTCCGCACCTAAGGTCGACGAGCCCTTCGCCGCCATCAACGCCGACGA
>Ga0315288_10001028_pt1 | contig 35530 bp, 24 predicted proteins | sample YL17G11_20_MG_FD_203454 | JGI IMG/M metagenome (GOLD analysis project Ga0315288, IMG submission 203454) | Sediment microbial communities from Yellowstone Lake, YNP, Wyoming, USA - YL17G11_20 | ecosystem: Environmental > Aquatic > Freshwater > Lake > Sediment | place: USA: Wyoming | collected...
TTACAATCCCTGCTACGACGAGCAACGCGCAAGGACGTATAAGTACTCGAAGATCGTGGCCCAGGTAGCCAACCTGCCCTCCGGTATCGGCCCTGACTGGAGCGCAGGCGGCGCAAAGGCGCTGTCGCTGCGGTTCTGGGGCGACCCGAACACCGTCGTTATTGAGCGGATGTATGTGGAGCTGACCGACGGAGGCGGTGCCAAGGCAAAGGTCAGATACGGGGATTACGACGATGAAGATCCCAACGATATCGCCGAAGCGGCATGGCACGAGTGGCTGATTGACCTTGCCGACTTCACTGGCGTCACTCTGAGCAACGTCAAGAGCATTGCAATCGGCATCGGCGAGGAAGACGATATTGGACCATACGGCTCGGGTAAGCTGTATTTCGACGACATCCGGCTCTATGCCCCGCAATGCGTCCTTGCTCGTCGTGAAGCCGATTTCGCCAAGTTCGATTACGCCCCCGAGGGTTACCTCGGCGGTGGGGATTGCGTTGTCAATGGCCTGGAGCTTGAGGTTATGATGCGCGACTGGCTTGAGGTTGACTATACTGCTCCTTCGCTTATTGCTCGGTACCTGCTTGATGGCGACTACAACGATGCTTCGGGCAACGGTCATCATGGCACACCGGTTGGTGCAGGTATCACCTTTGTTGCAGACCCCGCCAGGGGCCAGGTGCTGGACCTGCCCGGCGGCGACAATATCTACGTCGATTGCAATTCGGTAGGCATAAGCGGCGCAATGCCCAGGACTATTGCCTGCTGGGCAAAGGCGGACAATACCAGCATACCTGACTGGACGCTCGTTTTTGGTTTTACCGGCAATCCTGATGGTAGTGGCGGAAACGGCAGTCACTTCAATATCGACAGTATTGGCGGACCCGGCGGCGTCGGCGCCCACTGTTGGGGCTGGGAAGAGACCATCTTCACCGACACCGAAGCGTTGGAGTGGCGGCACTATGCCATGACGTACGACGGCACGACAATAAGGTACTACGGAGACGGTGTCCCGATGGACAGTGATCCGGCGAAATCCAACGTGCAGAATCTCGTCCACGCTGACCGCCTCCATATTGGAAAGCGTGTTACGCAGGCCAGTTCGTTCCCCGGCCTGGTCGATGATGCTTGCGTCTTTGACAAAGTTCTGACGGATGCCGAGGTTGTGAGCGTTATGAACGGCGGCGCAGCTACGGTGTCCCCGTACCACCCGGTACCCTCGCCTGCCAACGTTGTTGACCCTGAAGCGGCCAACTCCAGGGCTGTGAACTTCGAGGACTATGCTGAGTTGCTCCTCAGGTGGCTTGATGAGACCGAGTGGCCTTTGCCCTAATGGGCGTTGAGCAGAAGCTAACATGGCTCGTCCCTTTGTTATGGGGATGACCACAATGATTTGCACCATTCCGGGGCCTGCGCCAACCGGCACAAGCCCCGGCTGTTTTTGGGGGCCGGCGATCTACGGTGAGCATCGGGCCGGCGCTTTGAGCGCTAATTTGCCTCGATCTTGAGACCATCAAGTGCGCTGCCGTCGGGCTTGCGAATGCGACAACAGAAGGCCCAGCCGCCTGAATTGTCCGTCACCTTCAAGAGCAGGTCGTTCCAGCCTTTGTTTAGCCTGGCGTTGACGAGGTCCTGTCGCGGACTCATACCGCGGTTGGCGTTATTTGCGTGGATGACCTTGCCGTTTAGCCAGACTTTGACAGCATCGTCGCTGCCGAGTTCAAGGCGGACATCCTGGTCGGCGGGCGACCAGACGCGGGTTTTCATATACGCGCCGACGTGGTCCTTGTCTCCGAATGTCGATTCGAGGTTGATGTCCCACGAGCCGATGCCCTGGGTGACGCGTTTCCATTCTACCTTGGCGTCTGCTTTTTCCGGGGCATAAGCCATATCGAATATGTCGGAGCCCTGCTTGCCTTTTTCGCTGTAAGGTCCCGCGGCGAGCCAGACGAGGATGTAACCTTCGTACTGGTCCATCTCGTTGATGATGTCCTGGGCTTTCTGGCGTGCCTTTGCGTCCTTAACGGCTGTGACTACGTTTTCCAGCGTGGTTCTGGCCCGTGTCGGGTCGTTTTGGCGGAGCCGGTCGGCGATCTGGACGGCTGCGAGGGCGGCCTCGGTCTGTAGCTGCTCGTCTTTTAGGTGCGTCTCGACGATGGCCAGCGCCTGGGGCGAATCGGCGGTTGCCAATCCTCCGAGGACGAGTTTCTTGTCGTCGGGCCGGTCGGCCAGTTCCATCGCGCGGACGTACATAGCGGTCGGATTCTCTGACAGCCCGGCCATGCGGACATAGCCCCGCAAGGCGAGCACTTTATGGACCTGATTGGAGCTGGCGCCTGCGATGGTGAGAAGGTCATCGGCAGGTCCGGCGTCGGGCCAGTCGGCAAGAGTGCGGATAGCAGCGTCTGCGACATCGGCATTGGCGTCCTTCGCGGCGGCGCGGACGGCTTGAAGCGCTTCGGGAGTAGCGGGTCTGCCGAGGAGCCGAATGAGTGTCGGCTTCGCATCGGCCGGTGCGGCGGACAGCGCTGCGAGCAGGGGGGCCGCTTGGCTTGGCTTGTCCTTGATTTGCTTGAACACTGATGTGAGGGCCTGTTCGATGGCTGAGCGGTCTTTTGCGTCTCTCGGGTTGACGGCAAGTGCGACGAGTGCGGCAAGGTCGGCCTTGTCGGCCAGCTCGCCGAGTGCGCGGATTGCCGCGAGGCGGACATCCTGGTTGCTCTCGCTGCCGGCGGTTTTGAGTAATTTGGTTGCGGCCTGGGTGACGCCGCGGTCTGCGAGTGCGGCGATGACCTCCACTGCAACCTTAGGCTCGCCAGTGTCGATGGACCGGATGAGGGCGGCGTCAATGTCGGGGCCTCGGAGTCTTACGAGACTGGCGCGGGCCACCTTCTTTTCGGGGTCGCCGGCCGTTGCTGCGGTCTGGGTGAGCAACGGTATTGCGGAGGCATCGCCCACGCCGCCGAGGGCTTCGAGGGCGGCCAGCCGGACCGGTTCATGGGTGCTCTTGGCAGCGGCCCAGACCGCTTGCGCCGCTGCGGCGTCGCCGCGATTTCCGAGGGCGCGCAGCACAAGCTCCTGGGCATCGGGCGCCAGCGACGGCAGCAGGGCGACGAATGTTTTGGTTGCGTCTGGGCCGGAGACTTTCTCCATAAATGCGATTGCGCTGCTGCGCAGGATAGTGTCCGGGCCCTTGATCGCCTCGGTGAGCAGCGGCGCGGCTTCGGGTCCTTTTGCGGCGACGAGACCCCGGAGGCCTGCGAGCCGGTAGTGAGCCGGCTGGCCGGGCGAATAGAATTCCTGATATATCTTCGCCGCCTGGGCCGCTTGGCCGTCGGCGAGGAGCTGCTCGGCGCAAATCAGCAGGGCGCCGTCGATGCACTGGCGCAGGGCCTTTGACGCTTTTGGACGCGCCTTTTGGAGCGCATTTACAGCCTCTGCGCCGCCGATTTGTCCCAGCGCTCCGGCGGAGGCTTGCGCCACGGCGGAGTCGGGCGAGTCCAGCAGGATTACGACGTCCGGCAGGGCGGGGCGGCAGCGCATATCCGCGAGCGTGTTGATGATTCCAACCTGGATGACGCCCGATGTCTTGTGCAGCGCCCGTCGCATAGCAGCGGGTGCGGCGGGGTCGTCGATTGTGCCGAGGGCGTATCGCGCCATGTGAGAGAGCTGCGGGTCGGTCAGGAGATCTTCCAATTGAGGGACGCATTTCGCGGTGCCGATGGTGCGAAGCTGCCTGCAGAGAAACGCCTTGGCATCGTTCGTTGCGGGTGAGCCGAGCGCCCGGATAAGCCGCTGCTCGACCGCGTCGCGCAGCCTGGCGTTTTTGGCGGCGTCGATAACGATCCGCTCAACGAGCTCGAGCGGGCCTGAGTCTTTTCCGTACTCAAACGTCGCCACGGCCTTGAGGGCGTCGTCGAGCTGTGCTATCGGGTCCGGTTCTGCGGCCACGGCAAAGGTCGCTACGGCCATCGCGATTACACACAGAGAAATCTCCATCCAGCGTTTCATATCGTATTCCTTTCTTTATTGTTATGCGAGGCGCCAGGGTTCGCGTTTTGGCCGGTCGAGCCATCTTGCGGCCTCGGCGTCGCCAATAATCTCTTCCTTTACGGGGTCCCACTTCAAGGGGCGCTTTAGCCAGTATGCGATGTTGCCCAGGTGGGCGTGCGTGGCGGTGCGGTGAGCTACCTCGATGTCACGGAAGGGCCGCTCACGGGTCTGGACGCAATGGACGAAGTCGCCGAAGATACCGCCCCGGCCTTTGTAATTTGGGATGTAAATGTCGGGCGGCGTTTCGTTTTGCGAATTGTCGCGTGCGGGCAGCTCGCCCTCGGCGCCCCTGAATGAGAGTATTCCGCCCCAGCCGCCCCCGTGATATATGCGCACGCCATTGGCGAAGATATAGGTCAGAAGCTGGTGGTCCTTGCCGTCGGGCGGGATGATCTCGACCGGGCCTGTCTCGTGCAGATTGCAGGTGAATAGTGCTCCGCCGAATCCGTGACATCCCCAGTCGGTCATGCCGCCGCCGGAGTAATCCCAGTAAGCGCGAAATCCGCCGCGGATCAGCGTCGGGTGGAAGGGCCGCCACGGCGACGGTCCGAGCCAGCGGTCCCAGTCAACGCCTTGCGGTATCGGCACTGGCGGCAGGTAGCACGGCCCCGATGGGCCGCCGACGTTGACCCAGGCCTCCTTGACCTGTCCGATGCGCCCTCCTTGGACCATTTTGTGAAAATAGTTGTAGTCGTCCCAGACTCGCTGCGAGCCGCCGGAGAAGACGCGCCCGTATCGGCGCGCCGTCTCAGCCATCGCCCTGCCCTCGCGGACCGTGAGCGTCTCGGGTTTCTCGCAATAGACGTCCTTGCCGTGCGTCATCGCCTCTATGGAGATGATCGCGTGCCAGTGGTCGGGCGTTCCGATGAGCACTGCGTCGATGTCGTCGCGGGCGATGATGTCACGGTAGTCGTTGTAGGCCCGGCAGTCGCTATTGCCATAGCGGCTATCGACCATTACCTTGGCCTGATTGCGGTGCTCTTCGACGACGTCGCAGACGGCGACGGCCGCAATCTCCTTGAATCCGAGCGCACCGCCGAGGTCTCCTCGGCCCTGCCCGCCCATTCCGATACCGGCCAGATTGATCCGGCTGTTGGCGCCAAAAACCCTTGAATTGATGAACAGCGGAGCGGCGAGCGCCGCGCCGCCGGCCCTTGCCAAGAAACCACGTCTCGTTATACGCCTGTTTTGTGCCATAACCGGGCCTCCAAATCTATATACAAATTGTCGGCGACGATTATACTCATTCTGTGCCGCCGTGCAAGCCCGCCGGTGCCTGGGCCGGCAAGGAATTACAGATACGTTCAGAAACTCGCTGGCCCGTGGCAAAAAAATGGGCTTGTCCGGCTGAGGAGGTCGCGGTAGAATCTCCGAGCGTATGGCTCGGCCGCCGAGCCGAAAGGCGGCTGTCTGCTGAAGTCTTTACGTAAGGGTTAATATGTCCGGTGGAGTTCTGCCAACTATGATACTCAGATCGACAGGCCACAAGGCCCTCTGGCGGGGAATTCTCAGGCGTTACCTGATGCTGAGCGTGGCTATTTGTGCGGCTTTTCTCATCGGGCTGGGCAATGTCGTATCCGGGGCGGAAGCTCGCCCGGCGGCGGCCAGGGTCCGCGTTGATTGCTCCGGCCGGCTTGGGACGATTAGGGCGCTGCACGGGGTCAACAACGGCCCCGTCAATTACGGCCAGACCATCGACCTGTCGGCTTATTACCGTGAGCTGAAGATTCCGCTGGCCAGGCTGCATGACAGCGAGTGGCCGGATCCCGATGTGGTGGACATCCACGCGATTTTTCCCCACCTGAACTCCGACCCCGGCCTCGCGGAGAATTATCGATTCTCCCGAACCGATGACTACATCAAGGCAATTGTCGATACCGGAGCGCGGATCGTCTATCGGCTGGGAGAGAGTATTGAGATGACGCAAAAGAAGTACAATGTCGCGCCGCCGAGCGATTACGAGAAATGGACCGGTGCCTGCATCGGCATTATCCGGCATTACAACGAAGGCTGGGCCGATGGCTTTCGCTACGCAATCCCGTACTGGGAGATATGGAATGAGCCGGAGAACCGCCCGAACATGTGGACCGGCTCAGATGAGGACTATTACCGCTTATACGCCGCGGCCGCCAAAGCCATCAAGGCCCGATGGCCCGAACTCAAGGTCGGCGGGCCGTCCATTGGTGCGCCGGGCGGGCTGGTCGAGGCTCAAGGCCCCGATGGGGAGCGTCTAAAACCCACGGCCTTCCTGCAAGGTTTTCTGGATTTCTGCAAGAAGAGCTCGGTGCCGCTGGATTTCTTCTCCTGGCACACTTATTCCGATAATCCCTACGTTTTCGCGCAGAAGGCCCGCGCCGTGCGTCGGCTCTTGGACGAATACGGCTTCACTATGACCGAGAACCATCTGAATGAGTGGAACTACCTGCCGGACAATGATTGGACGCCTATGAGCCTTTCCGGCCAGGGTCTCGTGCGGCAGCGGTGGTATGAAAAGATGGGCGGCGCGCACGGCGCTGCCTTTGTGGTGTGTACGTTGATTTGCCTTCAGGACAGCCCGGTCGATGTCGCCAACTTCTACAGCGGCGATACAAATCAGTTCGGCCTGTTCAATCGGTACGGCGCGCCCAAAAAAACCTTCTATGCTATGAAGGCCTTTGTGATGTTGCTTGATACGCCGGTCAAAGTAAAAGCATCGGGCAGCAAGCCCGCCGGCGCCTGGGCGGGCAAGCCGGGAGATATGGCTGTCTGCGCGGGGATCAATCAAGCCGGGACCGAGGCCGCCATCCTGGTCGGTAACTTCCGTTGCGAAGAGAAAGACCTCGAGCTGAGCATCGAGCATTTGCCGTGGCAGGGGGATGTCCAATGGGAAATCTTCCGCATCGATTCGAGACACGACCTCGAGCGCGTCCGTTCCGGCACCGTTGCCGTCGAGGCACAAGGCCTCGTGGGGGAGATTCGCCTCACCGAGCCTGTGGAAGCGCCCTGTGTCCTTCTTGTAAGGCTGCACAAGACGGCGACCCCGCCGGGACCAAAGGCCGGCCAAGCCATCGGTGAATGATCGACGGCCCCGCACCTATTTTGGGCGTGGTTCAATTCCCGGTGGCAGCCTCAAGCGCAGCGCCCCACCTGAGCCTGCCGAAGGCTTGGGAATGGCAGAGCTCCAAGAGCGGTGCAACCATCCCCAAATCCTTCGGATTTGAGGTTGCCACACTGTATGAAGCCACAAATAATGTAACTCGGAATCTGACGTACTTGAACCATGCCCTATTTTGAGGCCCAGCCCTTCGACCAAGGTCCCACGGGGGGATTTCGCCCGGCATTTCAAAATAGGTGCGGGGCGGTTAAAGCTCCTCTGCGTTGTCACAGTTGGGGCAGAAGCTGAAGGCCCTGAAGTCCTGTGAGGCGTGGTCAACGAACGGCACGTATTCGAGTCCTTCGTGCCCGCACTTCTCGCAGATGCTGTTGGCGCAGAGTTCGACTTCTACCGCGTGGTTGGCCGTTTCCATTGAACCCGGAATGCCGGGAACATAACCCTCCTCAGCCATTTTCTTTATCAGCTCGTCCATTTCCCGCCCCGCTCAGAAAAGCCCCTGCGAAAACATAATCCAGAATATCAGGATGATTCCTACTGCTATAATCACCGCACCAATCCAGAAGCTTTCTTTTTGCATAAGCCATTCCTTACCTAATTCGAGAATCCCCCGCACCTATTTTGAGGCCCAGCCCCTGGCCGCCGGGCGAGCCTTCGCCCAAGGCTCCCCCGGGTGGGGATGCCGGCCCCCGATTCGGAAATAGGTGCGGGGCCGCCCATAAGGGCGCCACAGGATCGTCTGTCAATCGACAATCGACGCACAAGTATATAGGAAGTCTGCGGCAATTCTATCGTGGTAACTACGGGATTTTGGGAAAAAATATGTTTTTTTCGCCCTTTTCGGCCCCGCCCCTCGGGTTCTCTGGGGGCGGGGGAATTGGGTTTGATTGGGTTTGTTTTTTCCGAGCTGGACGGGGTGGTTTGGCTTCATAACCCTTTGCGGCAAATAGGATTGCGTCGGTTTTTGGCTTGGGAAAATTGGCTTTGTTTTGCATAATTGACTCATGAATTCGTGGCAAGATGGGCGGGTATGGCAGGAGACAGGAGACAGGAGACAGAATCCAGAAGAGGGATTCCCGATGAATCGGGATGTTCGCTTTACTGCGACTTCGCTTAGACATTGATCACCTCCTATTTTGTTAGATGTATATTATACATCAAAGACTGTTGGGTGTCAAGTGAATTTTAACCACAGATTTCACAGATTTCACAGATTTTCGCAGATTAACGCAGATTTGGGCGGAGGGTTTGAGACATCTTGGTGTACTCCATCGGCAGTTTGCTTGTGAAGCGAGCTTCGTCGCAAACGGCCGACTGCGTACACGCGGCCATGAGATGGCCGCTTCTTGAAGCTGTCTGAAACCGCTTTTTTTGATGCTTGATTGTTGATTTTTGGGGGTCTGCCGCGTTGCGGGTTTGTATATTTCGGCAAAGGCCGTGCTTCTCATTAACCGCAGAGATCTTGGAGACCGGCGAGGAACCTTGGGGTATTGAAATACGCCTACGGCGGGGTTGTTTGGCGGGGGATGCATGCGCAGAAACTCGAAATCCTAAGCACGAAATCCGAAACAATATCGAAACCCGAATGCTCAAATGACCAAAAGGAAGAGGAATCACGGATTACGCAGATTATACGGATATGGCATAAGAGTATATAAGCGTATGCGTATGTACTTATGGAGTGCAATATGCAAAGAGATTTTTGGGTGAGCAGTTGTTTGGTTGCGGATGAGCTGGACTTTATGCCCAGAGGGCTGGAAGGCTTTCGGGGACAATCAAATGAACAGCCTATTTTCCTGCTGGGCGATGATTCGGTTTCGTGTGGCACGGCAGAAGGGAACGAGAGCGGCAAAGCCGAGACCCTGGTTCTTGTGGAATGTGGATTCGGACAGAAGAAGGTACTCCCAGGGTTGGGGTTGATTGTATTGCTGCGCAGGGCTAACTGTGGAGGCCTGGTCAGACCAAGCGACTGCTGCGCGTGCTTTGACGGAGATGTTTGGGTTGTTGATGTCCTTATCGGCCTTGGTTTCAAGTAGATACATTTTTCCGGGCGTTTTGATAATGAAGTCGATTTCATAGGTTCTTAGAATGCCAGTTTCGTCGCGATACTGGATTTTCAACTTATGGCGTCTGTCGAGTTTGGCATAAGCAAGCACTTCGGTGGAGGGATTAAGGACGTTCAACATAAAATCGCGTTCAAAGCCGCCTGCTTTAGGGTGAAAGGAGAGACGGGGGTAAATGGATTTGTCGGTCTCAATGGATTTAGACTCACGGACCATTATTCTTGGGACTTCAGAAAGGGACGACCAGATACCCTTAGGTTCATATTTGTAACCTTCAATCAGGCGAATGATTTCGTTTCGGACAGAATCAACGATGTGGTCGAAAACATCGGAATAGTTAAGCACGGAATAATTTTCAGACTTTGTGAAATCAAGGTGTTTGCGGAAACAATAAGTTGAAACATAATCATCGATAAGAGCGGCGATTTCGGCACGTTTAGCGGTAAGGATAGAACTTTTGCCCTTAGTGGCAACGGCTTTGGATGCCTGCATCAAGAAAAAGTTATAATCGAAATATTCATTTTCAAGTTTCCAGGTTTTTGTTTTTTTGCCAGTTTCGAGGTGTGTTTCCTGAATCGTGAGGTTTCGAAGGAACTGCTTTAACTGGTCAAAGTCTGAGGGGTATTTTGGGAGAACACTAACATCGACCTGAGCAAGATCAGGTAGTCGGCCTTCGTCATATATTTGTATAGGCCAAGCAATGTCGAAAAGAGGCATTCTTTCAGGAACAGCATCGATGGGAATGATGTCGCCGGTGGAGGTAGTTTTGCTTGTGTCGCCAATGCCGATGATGTAGCCCTGCTGCTTGAGGGCTTCGTAGAATGCACGGAATCGTGGGTGTTCGACGACAAATAGAAAATCGAGAGAATTAGATGGTTGTTTATTAAGGCGGATGTCGTCGTAGGCCTGTTTTTTAGAGTCCTGCAATTCAGGGTATGAATGCGAAGGAAACATTAGTCGTAATCCGCGGCCGACGATTTGCTCAAGCAAGAGATCTGCTTCGGTTGCCCGCAAAACAACGGTAACACAGATATTATTCTTGTCAAAACCTTCTCGCAACATCAAGACAGAAATAACTACTCGCAGGGGGTCGTCATTTACGTCGATTTTATCGAGGTTTCTGCTTGCCTGTTTGAGTTCAGAATCTTTCAAAGCGGAATGGATTACCATTACCTTTGAATCGTCATAGAACAAAGCATTTTCATCGGTGAGTGTGGCGAAATGGTCTTTGACGAGATTGGCAACGGCAGTATCTTCACAGAGTACGAGCATAACGGGTTTCTTATCGAGCGATTTTTCGTTAAATTCGGCGGAAAGTTGTTCAAGTTTAGCTTTCCCGATAGCAAGGAGCAATTTTTGGTCGGGTGATAGGCCGGCTATTGCGCCTCTTTTATGAGAACCCTCGGGTTCGAGACGGTCTGCGTGAAAGTCGAGGTCTTCGAGGGATTCTCCTGCAATGGACTGGCGTTCCTCGAGGAAAAGCTGTTTAACGAGCATATCGTGCATCGCATTGATGAGGGGATAGTCATAGACGATGTGAGGGAAGAACTCTCTTTTTTCGCCGCTGCCATAGAATGGGGTCGCGGAGAAGTCGATTTGCGTAAATGGGCCGAAGTTGTCGGCGTGCTTCTCTATGAGTCGGTCGTAGAGGCGATCCATAAATTGACGCCAAACCAATTCTTCATCTCTGCCTGTTAGTTTTTTGGGTTTCTTTTCGGCGTGGACATGGTGCGCTTCGTCGTTCATTACAATAAGGTCAGGATATTCGGAAAGGAAATCGAGGATAATTTCGCCTCGCGGGGCTTCTTCAACATCTTGGCCGGTATATTGTGCCCATAAACTTGGGTCGGTCTTTTTGAATCGAAACTGCTGCCAATTGGTGATATAGACGAACGGGCCATCTGGAGAGGAAGTATTGGGCTGGATGTCGTCCGGTTCGAAGATGTTGCTGAGGATGCTGAACCTGTCACGCCAGTTTGGGCCGGAAGGCATAAACAGTTCGCTTCTGTAATCGGAGGTTTGAGGGTCTCGGTTGCCGGTTTTAGGGTCTCGTTTACCTTTAAAAGAATCGAGCATCCGGTAAAGGACTTCGTGGCCCGGCGTAACGACAACAAAGCGATAAGAATAGTCCCCCTGTTCGTTATTTATCTTGTTGAAGTATTGCCAAACGAGTAAAGCGGCAAGAACCCACGTTTTGCCTGAGCCGGTTGCCATTTTCAGGGCGTATTTGGGAAAGCGAATAGATTCGACTTCGTTTTTGAGCGGAAGATGTTGAAAAAGTGATTCAGGGGAAACCTTTTCAAAGAGGTCTTTGAGAGTATTGGGTTTGAGGATTTCGCAGCAGTAAATGACAGTTTCTATAGCGCGTCTTTGGCAGGGGTGGAATCTTTCAGGGGTATCTTCGTCACGGGTGAACCAATAGTTAAGAAGTTCCCTTGTGGTTTGATTTACACCGTTCCACTCCTGGTCAACCCAGGCGGCGACCTCACCCTGCAAAGCGTCTGCAAGATACAGTTGAGAGAACGCGGTATTATTTGTCTTTTTAGCCATAGGGTATATCAGATTTTTATTGTTGCGGCGGCGTCGTTGCCGAAGATATCAACGACGCGGACGGCGATCGTACGGTTATGTTTCTTCTCCAAGATTTCGGTGGCGGTTGTTATGACGGTTTTTGCCTTTCGACCATTTCCCCTGAATGCCTGCCACTGACTTTTGAAGGTGAAGCCATCGTAGTCCCAGTCGATTGCCCAGTAGTCAATGAGGGCGGCGAAATTGTCTTTGGTGAGTTTCATCAATGCGGCGTAATCGTCGCGGCCTTTATCGGTGGATTGACTTACGGGGATATCCATAAGGACATATTTATTGATTGAAACAACGATTTCGATTCTGCCATTTCCTTTATCTTTTATCTGCGGGGGTGCAAGTTTGAGATAAGGTCGTTCGTAGAAAACGATTTTTCCGACAAGAGGTTCAATGTCTTCTTCGGATTTTGCCTTCTTGAGGTAGTCGTAGATATCGGGCGGGATGTCGCGTGATTCGATTTTGGTTTTGATTTTGTCTTTGAGGGCGTGGAGGCGTGATTCGAGGGCTTCAGAGTAGTTGTATTCATAATCCCAGCCGAGAATAACAAGGCGAGAGTAACCGCGGCCGTCGAGATTTTGTGCCTGCATGGCGAGTTCTTCGGCCTTTTTGGCGGTTACGGGCCTGTCAGGATAACCGACATAGACGAGTTCATCGACATTATCAATTTTGCGGATGCCCAGACCGGAGGTTTTGTCGCGCGGGGTTGCACCGTAGAGTTTGAGGATTAAATTCTGCATTTCCCATATACGGCCGCCGGTAAGATAAATCATTTCGCGCTGATAGTTGCCGATATTTTCAATAAGGAAGGGTTTTGCGACTTGTTCGACAAGACGTGCGCGTGTCACCTGAATCCCGACCTTGCCGAGCTCGCAGCCAATCCAGCGACGACCGAGTTTTTCAGCGACCGCACCGGTCGTGCCGGAACCGGCGAAGAAATCGGCAACAAGGTCAGTTTTATCAGAAGAAGCATTAATGATGCGGTTCAACAGTGCTTTGGGTTTTTGAGTGCCATAGCCAAGCCATTCGTGAGAAACTACTCCCATGCCTGGAATGTCATCCCAAATATTATCAGCGACAGTCTCTTCGATAATAAAACCATTTTCTTTTCGCCGATAATACTTTACACCTATCGTGCCCTTTGTAGTTGAAACCTTGCCATTGTTGATGATGAGCTCACCCCCGCCCGTAACATATATTCTTCCCTCTTGATGGAGGCGAATTATTGATTCGTCAGTATAAGTCCCCGGGTCAGATGTTCTGAAGAAACCTCGCTCATCTTCCATATACTTCTTTCGCGCTTCTTCAATGGTTAGTCTATTCTCAAGGATGATAGGGTTCCATTTGGGATGAGATGTTTTGCCGTAGAGAAAAAGATGGTCCGAACTAAAGGGAAGGTAATCAGCGTGAGCTTTCATTCCTCGAGGAATTTGACGCCTCCAAGTGATGTGATTTAGAAAGTTCTCTTTTGAAAACACTTCGTCAAGTAAGACCTTAACATAATGGGCCACATTATGGTCAAGATGCACCCAGATACTTCCATCCTCAGAAAGTAGCCGTTTCATAAGTTGTAGTCGTGGGTAAAGCATATCGAGGTAAGAGTCGGTGCCGCCGGCCCAGGTGTCTTTGTAGGCGAGGCGTTCGATGACGGAAGGTTCTTTGGTAAATTCGCTTCCCTCGATTGTCATTCTGTGGGAGTAGTCGGCTTTGGAATCGAATGGCGGGTCGATGTAGATCAGGTTGATTTTACCTTCGTAGCCCTGGTTGAGGAGGGCCTGCATAGCAAGAAGATTATCGCCCCAGATAAGGCGGTTCATTTTTTGCTTATCGATATTGGTTTCGCCGAGTACGCCGTCGCGGAAGGATAAGGGCAGTTCGCCGGCGGTTTTGGGATTGGGGATAACGACTTCGGCGGTTTGGAATTCGATGTCTTTGGGGTTTGGCGCCCTTCGGGGCTTTGTGTCCCAGACCAAGCGGGCCGAATCCTTTTTTCTGGGTTTGTCGTTTGCCATTTTGCTTGCTTTGGAGCGGCGCAAAATAAAAAAGGGCACCGCTGTATTGTGCCCACTTCAGGCCCGGCAAGGCCTTCCCGGAGCACGCAAGCGGTGCCCCTTAGCCCGCAGGCAAGGGGCACCGACCTTTGTGCGTTTCCGGGTTCAACATTTGCCGGTTTGAAGTGGAACGCTAAAAAATCAGTACCAAACACTATTAACTTGTCGGGACAGATTGTAGCTTGTGGGGGGCGGGAAACCAAGTAATAAAAATGCAGGGAAATACGAAGGTTTAGGGGGGGATGAATCGTGGGGTGTATAGTCGCCGTGCCGGCGACTGCTAAACGGGGTGGGGCGTTGATTTTAAGGTGATATAGAAAAGGGTCGGACAAATCGGACAGGGTGGACGAGTTGGACAGGTCGGACTAAGGGATGGGGCGGATCGATTTACAGTTTACGATCCCTTCGGGAGGCTCAGGGCAGGCTCTTCGACGGTTCGACTAAGCTCACCGCAGGCAAGGTCAGGGCAGGTCACTTCGAGAGGCCCGGCCAATTAACGGCGGGCAACGTCATCACGGCGCTCGGCTGGAAAACGCATAACGCAATGCGGCCTGTGGCTGGGTTCTTCTTTCCGCCTTGGCGGCTTCGTGGCGAATCACTGCTACTTCATCGCAATAATCTTATCAATCCGCCCGGACAGCTCCGTCAAATAGGCCTCGTCGCCGCCGCTCAGCTCAGGCGTCAGGAACCCATTGTACTCGATTTCCTCCAGCGCCCGGCGAACCTCCGGCCAGTTCGCGTCGCCCTCAAGGAGATTCTTCCACTGGTAGCCCTGGCGTTTGAAGTCCTTCAGATGAATCTTGACTAACCGCTTGCCGAGCGTCCGAATCCAGTCCTGCGAGTACCCGTAAATGATCACGTTGCCTATATCGAAATAGGCTTTAAGCCACGGGCTCTCGAACTGATCGACGTACCGCGCAAACTCCAACGGGCTCAGCAGGAACTTGTTCCACACGTTCTCGACCGCGATGATGACCTCAAGCTCCTTCGCCAGCGGGAGCAGCTTGCGAATATGCTCCTGCGACCGCTTGTACGCATCGCCGTAGCCCACCGTCTCGGTCACAATCGCCGGGACTAACAGCACCGCATCGGCTCCGAGCGCCTTTGCGCTGCGCAGAGCGGTCTCCATACCCGCCAGGCCCTTCTTAATCACCTCCGGGTCCGGGTCGGAAAACGGCGCTGCCCACCCTCCATAGACTATCGAGTGAATCGGCACCCCCGCGTCACGCGCCAGCTTGCCCAACTGCCGTGCCGCATCGAGGTCGTCCATGGGATTGCCCTCAATCCCCTCGTACCCGCACTTCTTCGCCAATTTGAATTTGTCCGCGTCCGAGAGGTCTTTTGGCAGCATGCCGATTTGCAGGGCTTTATGCAGTTTGGCGCCGCCTTTTTTTTGCTCCGCTCGACCGCCCCGGCCTACCAGACCCACGCCCAGACCGGCGGCCGCAGTGTACTTAAGAAAACTGCGACGTTCCATTATTCCGGCTTCCATAGTTCGTTCTCCAAGCATCATACGTCATTTCTTGGCCGGCGCACCGGCTCAACAAGTCCAGGTCAATATACCACTTCCACGCGATAATCCAAGCCGAAAACCCGTGAATTACCGGACAGAGATGTCCCACCGCCATTTCCAGGACCCCTCTGACACCAACGGGAACGCAAAACGCCCCCGCTTGCCTCGCGGACCCTGGCGACGCCCGAAAAACCAGAGCAAATCACACTGTCGGTTATCCTTTTTATCGGCCCGTCCCATAAAAAAGGTAAAGTTTTTTCGTCCCTTTGCCGAATAAAATTACAGGTATTAAATTGTTCTTACAGCGTCGAAAAGACGCTTTCAGGAGCCTATGACGGACCTTTCGGCCGACCCGGTGGAAGCTGGAGACTTACTATGAGAACAGTGGCAATCGTTAATCAAAAGGGTGGTTGTGGCAAAACAACGGTATCGATAAATCTGGCAAGCGCACTGGCCGAGGCCGGCCAGAAAGTCCTGCTTGTCGATATGGATTCGCAGTCCCACTGTGCCGTCGGGCTGGCCGTGCCCGAGCAACAGATCGAGCAGAGTATCTACGACGTCCTTATCAGCACAAGCAGAAACGAACCAATAAGGCTCACCGAGATACTCTGGCAGATCAGCGACAACCTCGAGCTTGCTCCGGCAAGTATAGACCTCTCCGCTTTCGAGCAGCAGATGGCCGGCATCCCCGACCGCGAGTGCTGCCTCAGAGACGCCATCGAACAGGTCAAGAATGACTACGATTTCACAATAATTGATTGCCCGCCGGCCGTCGGCCTGCTTACCTTCAACGCCCTCCGCGCCGCAACGGACGTCATCGTGCCCGTGGAGACCGGGTATTTCGCCCTTCATGGACTCAGCAAACAGCTTGAAACACTCAGCATCCTGTGCAAGCGATGCAGCCAGCACGTCGAGGTCAGGGTCCTGGCCAGTATGTACGACATAAGAACGAAGATGGCCAGAGAAATCCTCGCTGAGCTGCGGGAGCACTTCGGCGACAAGATGTTCACCACAATCGTCAACTTCAATACCAAGATCAAAGAGGCCGCCAGCTTCGGGCAGCCCATCTGCGAGTACGACCCGGCCAGCAAGGGGCAGAAGGATTTCGAGGCGCTGGCCGCGGAAGTTGTAGGTATCCGCGCGAAGGAGCAGCGCCACGAATTCGTCAACTCGCTCGCCGACCAGCTCGAATCGATCAGCACAACGGCCGATGAGCTGCTGCGAATTGCAAAGCCGCCCATCGAGATTGCCGAAGCTCCGCGGACCGAGCACGCCCGCCCCAAAATCCAGCCCGAAGAGCAGAAGCCTGTTGCCGTCGCCGCCCAGCCGGCTGCAAAGCAGGTGCAGGCTGGCGCACCCAGCCGACCCGAGCCGACCCTAATGGACACCAACGCCAAGCTCTCGGACTACTATGGCGTCAACCAGATAAGCGACGCCATCGTCTTCGTCACACTTTACCCCAGAGCCCAGAGCGTCCAGATCGCCGGAGATTTCAACAACTGGCAGCCCGGCGATACCCTAATGCAAAAGGTCGGGCAAAGCGGCGTATGGCAGACAAAGATCAAGCTGCCGCAAGGGAAATACCGGTACCGCCTCGTAGTCGATGGCCAGTGGCAGCAGGACCCCTACAACGAGCGCACTGAGATAAATCCCTTCGGCGAATACAACTCGGTACTCGAAGTGAAATAGCGGCTGCGCCTGATGTCGCCTTAACCTCCCGCGCAATTACTCGTCCGCCGGATTCGGCGTCGGCTCATAAGTCTATTGCTAACAAGACTTTACCCCCCCGACGGTTGCGCGAGACCAGGCCAAGTCAAGACCAACGACTCTCCGCCCGGCGCACGCCAAGCTCCCTTGTCGAGATGAGTAGTCAGTCAAAGACCCCCTCCGCGCCCGCACAACTCCAATACTGTTTCCGTGCTCGGCGGCTAATTTCCCAATTTTTCCCTTGACAAAACAGTCCCATAACCTCAAATTGCCACTTCAAGGTCGCCGTCCCAGGAGGATGGGCCTTGTAGCACAAGACCAATCGGTTGCTTTAGTATGGATACGCACGGACAAGTACAACGGATTGTTGCAGCTTCCGCCATCGCCTTGTCGCTCTGCTCGGCTGCTTTGGCCGACCTCGGCCTGGTCTATGGCGGCTCATTCGACCTGCGAATCCCCGCCACCGGCTCCGGAAAGGCCTGGGCACAAGAAGCCCTCGTGAACGTCCCCGACCACATCACCGTCATTGACGTTGATGTCTCCATCACCCTGACGCACACAAGCGTATTCGATCTGGAGATTATTCTGGCCGGGCCAAACGGCGCCAGGGTCCGCCTGAACTGGTACAGCCCGTCTGATGAGTTCTTTCAAGGCCAGGACTATACGGGCGCGATCTTCGACGACGAGGCATCCGCATCAATCGAGTTAGCCGACGCGCCCTTCGGCGGCCGATTCACGCCCAAATCGCCCAGTCGATTGGACGTCTTCGACGGAATTGACGCCTACGGCCCCTGGCGACTCCAAATCTATGATTGGTGGTACGATAACATCGGCACGCTCGAGGAATTCAAGCTAATCTTCAATACCCCCGAACCCACAACTCTCATCCTTTTGACCCTCGGCGCCGGTCTGGCGCGACTCCTGCGACCCCGGCGACTCATCAGCAATCTGAAATCGGAGATTTGAACCCCCAAATTGTCCCTGTCGCGCATAGTAATCCTCCCGGCAGACCTCGCAAGATTGCTCAAATACCACATCCCTCGCTAAACTCTGCCCCCTGTTATCGTATCGAGCCGCCCCAGCAGGATAGTGTACAACCGCACCGAGATATAGCACAGCGCCGCCGTCCCAACAATGACGATGGCTGTCACTATGAGCTTCGTACTTGTCCTATAGCGAGGATGAAACCACACCAACGGCAGTGCTAACGGCCCGGCACACAACAAAGCAATCACCACCCCCGACGTCGCAAAGTACCACTTCCCCTTCGGCTTGCGCCCTTCCACCAGAAACTCCCCGCAGTATCGGCACTTCACCGCCGTATCCTGAATCTCCTCTGCACAAAACGGACACCTCTTCATAAACCACTCGCTTTCACGCCACGACCTCAAACCTCCCCACCCGCATGCTCATCCTACAGGTTAAGGAAAGATTATTCGAGATAGGCCCACTTGTTTTCGCTTTTTGGCTCGCACCAAAAGAGCTTCCAGTATTGCCGGTCGGTCTGGAAGAAGTCAATGGGTTTGTTGCTCTGCTCATATTCAGGGCCGAGAACGCCGAATCTGATCATCTCCCGGATGTACTGCCGATTCGGTCTGAATTCCGGCGTTCCGTATATCGGCGTCTCGTCCAGCCGACGTTTGCCTTCCTGCAATGCTGCGAGCAGGGTTTCGTAATCGGGGTCGCTCGTGCCGGTGTACCGGTGCTCGCAAGTGCCCCAGCCGCCCGCGGTTTCCGGAAGCGGCCCCAACAGCAGAGGTGAAAGCTCCGGACGAGACGCATTGAGCAGAATATGCGGGGCAAAGCGATAATCGTCCTTGCGGACGACGCGTTCGTGCGGCGCTATATTCGGCTTCCTTCTGAATTCATCCTGCTCCTGCTGCGACATTGTGAACGGTATTGGGGCGGCCTTTTTGCCGAGCGCGTGGCACTGCCGGCACCGCTCGTTGAGGACGGGCGAGCCGAAGACGGAAAACGCCGCGCCCTGCCTGATCTGCTCGGGCCCATTGCGCAAGGCGGCGTAAGTTCCGGCATAAGGCGCGCCGCTTTCGAGCCACAGCCAGACCGTTCGCCGCTGCTCGGCCGATATGGCAACGTCGTAGTGAGAGCCATCGATCTTGTGCATAAGCTCGCTGGCTGATGAGCCGATTGTGCGGGGCTTTTGGCCTCCGTAGCCGTTGCGCCCGTCCGCCACCTGGTTGGTGGCCAGTAACGTGTAGTAGCTGATCGACCAGGGCACGCTCAGGTCGTCGGTCAATACGACGTGCCCTTTGGGTTCCTGGTAGCTGTGGCATTTGACGCAACGCTCGTTGAGTATCGGCTGGATGTCCCGGCGGAAATCGAGCACATCAGGCAGCGGCTGGAATGATTCGATCCTGCTGGGAGGCCGCCTCATAGCCAGCAGCGTATTGGTTTTGACCGGGCCGGGCGTCAGGGCGCGATGCTCGTGGCATCCGACGCAGCCGAGCACCTCGCCCGGCTGGACGTTGGTGAAGCTCTGCATCCGCTTGACGGATAAATCGTTGGCGTCGAGGGCGACGAAAAAAATGGTGCGGCCCGCGGGCGCCTCAAAATAGGCTGAGCCGTCGTATTCGACCGGCACTGTGCCGAGGACCCGCTCGAGCATAAACGTGCCCAGCCAGCTCGTCAGGTCCATCCCGCCGCTGAAATTGACGGGTTTGGGCAGGGCCTCCAGGATGAGCAGCTTCTTTATCTGCCCTCGCCGGACGCCTTCGGTATTTCGGCCGGTATATACATCGGCCAGAACCATTTGTCCGGTTGACCGGCCTTGATCGGTGCGGTCGGCCATAATTTTCTCTCGCGGGCGTTCAATCACAGGAACCGGTTCGTGGAGGTTCGCCTGACCCTTATATGTCAAAACTGGAACAAGTTCGCCGCTGCGATTTCCGAGGAGGATTCGTTTGTACGAGGCTACCAAGAAATAGTCGGCGTCAATCGGCCAGGGATCGTTGAATTCGGCTTTAGGAGTAATACGGCGGTAGCCGCGCTTATCGTCGGGGCCGTACTTAGGCGATATTGTGCAGACGTGTCCGCGATGATCGGACTGGCCGTGTCCGGGGGAATCGATCAGCAGCAGCTCGCCGCCGCCCGGGATCGGCTGAGGATCAATGAAGAGCGGATAATGCTGCTGGTTGCCGAAATACGCCACGACATCGGTCCCGTCCGGGTTCATAGCCCAGAGCTGATGGTATCCGACCTGGGAGCGGTCAACGTATTCCCATCGCATATAGACGATTCGTCCATCCGGCAGGACCGCGGGGGTGTTGTCGTGCTCAGGATTGAACGAGAGGGGGCGAATTCTGCCGCCCTGCCTGTCGCATCGGAACAGCGTGCCGACCTGAGTCATCCAGCAGCCGACCCAGCGTTTGCTGCGGGTTGAGACGAAGACGATTTCGTCGGTGGGCTGGCCCGCCCAAGCACCGGCGGGCAGGTATGCTGCTTCATAGTCGTCGTATGGTCCGTGCGTTATGCGCTTTAGCCCTGTCCCATCAGCCTGGCCCGCCCAAGCACCGGCGGGCTGGATTTCGTAGAGGTTGTAGTAGTCGGTCGCCGGCTGGCGGTATGAGAATAGAATTGTTCTGCCGTCGTAATGGACCTTTGGGTCTCGGACGCCGCCGCCGTTGCCGTCGAGCAGGACACTTATCTGTCCCGTTTTTGTATTCAACTCGTACAAGCTGCTCTCGTCCGGCTTGCCGTTGCCGGCGTAGGCTTTATGATTCTCGTCGTCGCAGTAATAGCCGATATTGGCATACCAGTGCGGATCGTCATAGGTGAGCCTGGTGACGAAGACTATTCGCTCGATACCCAATTGCGCCAAACGTTCGGTCCCCTTCTCGGCCGCAAAGAGCTGTGCGGGGGGATTGGCCGCTTCGGCTGCTCCCGCGCAGCAGAACAGCAAGAGCAGTATTAACGCCAGCCCGCCGCGGCGGGCATGTCCGCTGCGGTGCCGGTTGTTATGGGCCCGGCCTGTCCCCAGGGCCCCTCGCAGGGTTGCCATAGCGTACTCCTTGGGTGCGGTTCCAAGTAATCGAGACCGTACTTTCTCTTACCTGAGTATGTTAGCGTATCGTCAAACCGTTGTCAATACACCAAGTCAGGATAGGCATGCGCTTCAGTGGCACGGGCTTCCAGCCCGTGAGACCACGGGCGAGACGCCCGTGCCACGAATCGAGGTGCGGGGAAAAAAGCTTGCGTTGCTTGCGGACTTGGGGCAGACTGTGAGGGAGGAAGACAGAACACAGAAGACAGAGAACAGAAGACGGAACATTTGGGCATGTGGTGAGGGCGGACAGTGGGCGAAAGAGATTTTTTCTTTGCGGGCGGCGGCACGGGGGGGCATATCTATCCCGCCATTGCAGTGGCCGAGCGAATAGTTGAGCTTGAGCCGGGGGCAAAGGTGCATTTCTTTTGCAGCGGGCGGGAGATCGATTCGAAAGTCTTGCAGCGCAGTGGTTTTGCATACACGACACTGCCGGCGGAGGGTCTCTCGGTGCGGCCGGGCAAACTGATGAGGTTCTGCCGGTCGTTCATAAGAAGCTACAAGATTGCTAGGGCGGCGATTGTCGAGAGCAAGGATGTGGTGGTGATAGGGGTCGGTGGGTTCGTGGCCGGGCCTGTCTGCCTGGCGGCGCACAGATTGAAGGCGCCTATCGCGGTATTGAACGTCGATATTGTGCCCGGTCGGGCGAATAAACTGATAGCCCGATGGGCGGATGAGATTTTTGTGCAGTTCGATGATACCCGCGATTACTTTGCCGGGAGCAAGGCCAAAGTGAGCGTTGTGGGCTGTCCGCTGCGGAAGGGCTTTGACAACCCGCAGGCGAGCAGGGCGATCGAGCAGTTGGGACTGGACAAGCGTAAAAAGATTCTGCTCGTAACGGGCGCATCGAGCGGTGCGGCGAATATCAACGATGCGGTCTGCTCGATTCTGGAGAAGCTGGATGCGTTTGTCGGCGACTGGCAGATAGTGCATCTTACCGGACAAACGCACTTTGAGAACGTCAAGGCCAGGTACGAATGGGCGAAGATAAGTCGCAAGATTTTGGCCTATTATGATGATATGCCGGATTTGTTGGCCGCAGCCGATCTACTGATCGGGCGCAGCGGTGCGGTGAGCGTGGCTGAATATGCGGTGGCCGGCGTACCGAGTATCTGCATGCCCTATCCGTATCACAAGGACAGGCATCAGTATCTAAACGCGGGCAAATTGGTTGAGGCGGGGGCGGCGGTCATAGTGGATGACCTGCCGGAAAGCAATGAGCGGGCGGAATGGCTCTGGGAGGAGTTGGAAACGTTAATGAAGGACGAAAAGAAACGCCGGGAGATGGTGGAAAACTGTGCACAGGCGGCAAGGCCGGACGCGGCTTCCAGAATCGCGCGGAGGCTGCTGGGAGCGTACAAGGGGTAGCTCGTAAGAAAATCCTAAGCACTATTCGCCAGAACGACGGCGGACAAGAATCCGAAACCCGAAACAAATAAGAAATTCGAAATCTAAATGACCAAAACAATCCCTAATCGGCGCTGCAGGCTGTATTTTGAACATTTGAGTTTGGCTCATTTGATATTGCGGCACCAGCCATCCTGCGGATTTCGGATTTCGATATTCGAATTTCGAGTTTACAACGGCGGGAGGGTCTGGCGTCCCCTGTTTTTACGAGAAATGGCTTGACTTGGGGGCTTTGGGAGGAGACAATACGCGTTTCAGCTATTGGCGATGATTGGCTGAAGAGCCGCAATAAACGGCGGCTTCCGAGCGTCTGATATACGTTAGGATTGATTCGCTCATTATAAGGCCAGTATCCTTTTTCCGAAGGGGACAAAGATGGATGGATTTGAGAAGACACGTCGTGAGTTCATTAAGGATTCGATTTGCCTGGGGGCCGCTGCTCTTGCGGTCGGTCCGGCGGGCCGGTTGGCGGCGATGAGAACGGCCGGACCGGGCTCGAGGATGAAATTCGGGCTGGTAACGTATCTGTGGGGCAAGGACTGGGACCTGCCGACGCTGATAGCCAACTGCGAGAAGGCCAAAGTGCTTGGCGTTGAGCTGCGGGTGGAGCACGCTCACAAGGTCGAGTCGAACCTCAATGCCCAGCAGCGAATAGAGGTCAAGAAGCGATTTGCCGACAGTCCGGTGAAGCTCGTGGGGATGGGGACGAACTTTGCTTTCCACGACGCCGACCCTGCGAAGCTCAAGGCGAATATCGAAGGGGCAAAGGAGTATATCAAGCTGTCCGCGGACGTGGGCGGTTTAGGCGTCAAGGTCAAGCCGAACGACTTGCCCAAGGGCGTGCCGCAGGAAAAGACGGTTGAGCAGATAGGCAAGTCGCTCAACGAGATCGGCAAGTTCGGCGCGGATATCGGGCAGAAGGTCCGGCTGGAGGTCCACGGTGGGTGCGCGCCTTTGCCGATTATCAAGGCGATTATGGACGTTGCGGACCATCCGAACGTCGGGGTCTGCTGGAACTGCAACTCTGACGACCTGAAGGGCGAGGGGCTGGAGCACAACTTCAACTTAGTCAAAGGCCGATTCGGCGATACGGCCCACGTCCGCGAGCTGAACGCCGGCGACTATCCGTATCAGGAATTGATGAACCTGTTCGCCGGGATAGATTATGCCGGGTGGATACTGCTCGAGGGGCGGGCGGACCCGCAAGATAAGGTTGCCGCGTTGATTGAGCAGCGGCAGGTCTGGGAGGGGATGATTGCAAAGGCCCAGCCGGGCGGGGCAAAAGGCGGGGCCGGGGTGAAGATCAGCGAAGCGGACAATAAGCTCAGGGTGGAAATAGACGGCAAGCTGTTCACGGAGTACAACTATCAGGATGTCCCCAGGCCGTTCTTCTACCCGGTGATTGGCCCGACGGGCGTCAACGTCACGCGGAACTGGCCGATGAAGGATATCAACAAGGACGAGGAACGCGACCACGTGCACCACAAGAGCCTTTGGTTCACGCACGGCGCTGTGAACGGCCAGGATTTCTGGGGCGAGGGAAGCGGGAGCGGCAAGGTTGTGCACGATGGATTCGTTAAGGTCGAATCCGGCGCAAAGGCGGGCGTTATCGAGTCGAAGGACAAGTGGGTTGCAAAAGACGGCGCGGTCGTCTGCACGGATACGCGAACGCACAGGTTCTACCCGACTTTGGCCGACGGCGGGCAGATGATGGACTTCGAGATAACAATCCAAGCCTCGCAGGGCAAGGTTGTCTTGGGTGACACGAAGGAGGGGTCGATGGCGATTCGGCTGGCGCCTACGATGCAGGTGGAAGGCAAGGTTGCCAAGGGACATATAATCAACAGCGAAGGCATCAAGGAGGGGGATGCGTGGGGCAAGCGGGCGGCGTGGTGCGATTGCTACGGGCCGGTGGAGGATAAGGTTGTTGGGGTGGCGATTTTCGACCATCCGACGAATCCTAAGCACCCGACCTGGTGGCACGTTCGGACGTATGGACTGTTTGCGGCGAATCCGTTCGGGGAGCACGACTTCGAGAAGAAGCCGGCGGGCGTTGGCGATATAACCATCGAAGCGGGAAAGAGTCTTACGTTCAAGTATCGACTGTACTTTCATAACGGCGACGCCGAGCAGGGGCAGGTTGCAAAGTATTACCGCGCATACGCGGCGACGAAATAATCCGGCAATGGCGAAACGTGGTTTTGGGGTAGTCCTGAAAGAACCATGTGAGAAATGAAGGAGAAGTATTATGGGCAAGTTCACTCGTCGAGATTTTATGAAGACAACAATGGCGGCCGGTGCGGCAATGGTATTGGCCGGGCCTAATTCGCGCGTCCTTGGTGCCAATAACGATCTGCGGATAGCGGTGGTCGGGGTCGGCGGCCAGGGCAGCGGCCACATCGGCTACTTCAATGAGAAGAAGGGCGTGCGCGTGGTGGCGCTTTGCGATGCGGACAAGGCGCACGTGGAGGACAGGGCCGCGGATTTCGAGAAGAAATACGGGCAGAAGGTCAAGACGTATATTGACGTCCGCGAGCTGCTGGAGGACAAAAGCATCGATGCGATCACCTCGGCGACGCCGAACTTCTGGCATTCATTGGTGACTGTCTGGGCGTGCCAGGCGGGCAAGGATGTCTATATCGAGAAACCCGTCTCGCACAACATCTGGGAAGGCCGCAAGGCGGTCGAGGCGGCCCGCAAGTACGACCGGATCGTCCAAACAGGCACACAGAGGCGGTCTTCTGAGGCATATAAGGAGGCATACAAGTATATAAATGGGGGGAACATCGGCGCGATCAAGTGGGTCCGAGGCTTCTGCTACAAGCCGCGGTTCAGTGGAAACGGGATTGTCAATGGTACGAACGGGCCAATTTCGCCTCCGGCGAGTGTCGATTACAACCTGTGGTGCGGCCCGGCGGATATGGAGCCGCTGCGGCGGACGGAGCTTCACTACCTGTGGCACTGGGTCTGGAACACGGGCAACGGCGACTTGGGCAACCAGGGCATTCACGAGATGGACCTGTCGCGGTGGGCGCTGGGCGATCCTAAGCTGGCGCCGCGTGTGATCAGCTTAGGCGGCAGATTCAAAGTGAACGACGCCGGCGAGACCGCCAATACGCAGATTATTTTCTTGGATTACAAGCCGGCCCCATTGATTTTTGAGGTTCGCGGCCTGCCTCGCAAAAAGGGCGACTCGGGAATGGATAACTTCCGCGGCACACAGATTGGCGTGGTGGTGCAGTGCGAGAACGGTTACTACGCGGCCGGCGAGGGCGGCGGCTGGATATATGACAACGAAGGCAAGAAGGTCAAGCAGGTTACCGGCAGCGGCGGGGAACATCACCAGAACTTCATCGACGCAGTCCGCAGCCACAAGGTCAGCGACTTGAACGCCGACATCGAGAAGGGGCATCTATCCAGCGCGCTGTGCCACATGGGCAACATCTCATACCGCTTGGGCAAGAAGGCATCGGTTGACGAGGTAAAGGCGGCTATCGGGAACAATGCCGAGCTGATGGATTCGTTCGAGCGGATGCTCACCCATCTAACGGCCAATGAAGTTGACCTGCAGAAGGAGCCGATAACGATTGGTCCGATGCTTGGTATGGACCCGGAGAAGGAAGTCTTTGTCGGCGAGCACGCCGATTGGGCGAATATGTATCTGAAGCGCAACTACCGCGAGCCTTTTGTCGTCCCGGATAAGGTCTGATGAGATTTGCCCTTTGCAACGAGATGTTCGAGAATCGGCCTATGGCCGAGGTCTGCTCGACCGCAAAGCGATTGGGCTATCACGGGATTGAGATAGCGCCGTTCACGCTGGCCGCCTCAGCGAATCAGGTCTCAAGCCGCCGGCGAAAAGAGGTCCGGCGGACCATTGAGGGCAGCGGCTTGGAGGTCGTGGGCCTGCACTGGCTCCTTGCGGGGCCCCCGGGCCTGCATATAACCACGACGGATGAAGCGATATGGGGCAGGACAAGGGATTACTTGTCCTGCCTTTTGGATTTGTGCAGTGATTTGGGCGGCAAGGTGCTGGTTTTGGGGTCGCCCAAGCAGCGAAGCCTCGTGGATGGACAGACCAAAGAAGGGGCGTGGAAACGAGCGGTTGACTTGCTCAGCGCCGTCCTGGAGAAGGCTGCGGATTTGGGTGCAACAATATGTCTTGAGCCGCTCTCACCCGCGGAGACGGACTTTATCAATACGGCGGCCGAGGGGATGAGAATGGTGCGCGAGATCAACCATCCGAATCTCAAGATTCATTTGGACGTCAAGGCGATGTGCTCGGAAGCGATACCCGTTGCTGATATTATCCGCTCTGTGCGGGCCGAGGACATCGGGCACTTTCACGTCAACGACCCGAATCTTTACGGTCCGGGGATGGGAGACGTGGATTACGGCCCTATCGCCGAGGCGATAAATGATATCGGGTGGGACAAGTGGCTGAGCGTAGAGGTGTTCAAGTACGACCCGGACCCGGAGACTATCGCTAAGAAAAGCATCGACTACCTGCGGTCATTCTGGCCTTGATGATTAACCAAGCTGTGTCGAAAAGACGCTGCGACAATCCGAGTGTTTGGTAAATTGAGATTGCCGCGTCGCTTCGCTCCTCGCAATGACGTTACACCTTGCCTGGTCCATGATTTTGGTGGATTGCGGGTCCTGTGAAGTGCGATGCTGCGAAAGGAGGTAATAGCATGGGAGATAAGTTTACATCGCGGAAAAGCTGGCGTGAGAAGTTGGAGAATCCGCCGGCGGGTTTGCCCAAGGTTGTCAGCGGGCCGGCGAGCTGGGAGAAAAGGTTCGGAGGCAGGAGGGTGCTTGTGCCTACGCCGCTGCTCGTCGATGCGGAGGTCCGCAGGGTCCGCAAGGGTAAGCTCATCACGGTGAACCAGATAAGGGAAAAGCTCGCTAAAGACTTCAAGGCGGAGTCAACCTGCCCGCTTACGACGGGGATATTTCTGTGGATCATCTCAGGGGCGGCGGAAGAAGACCGCCGGGCCGGCAAGAAGCGTATCACGCCGTATTGGCGGGTGCTCAAGGCCGACGGCAGCCTGAACCCAAAATATCCCGGCGGTGTCAAGGCCCAGGCCGCACGTCTGAAAAAAGAAGGGCATAAGATTATGCCGGCCAAAGGCAAAAAACCGCCAAAGGTGCAGGATTTTGAAAAGGCGCTTGTGTAAGGGGCCGGATAACAATGCTGCTGTGGCGTGCTACATGGCGCTAACAGCAAATTATCTGTTCTTCTTCTCCCGCTTTGCCTGTCTTTTCTCTTCAGCCGTTTTCTGGGGCGTTTTCTTTTTTTCTTTTCTTGTATCTCTTGGTTTTGACATACGGTTTATCTCCTGCAGACTTACATAACAGCGATCAATTACACTTGGCAAACAAGCCTTCCAATTCCACGATAATATCAAAACCTTCCTCGAATTACAACCAACTGAATTCCTTTTTTAGAAATCTTGCAGCCGGAGTCGCCCAATATACACAGACTGTCGCATCACGACTTTCTTGCGCGGATGAGGGAGTTCATAGCTTCATCGCGGTGAACGAGGGTGACATTGGTGAAGCCGGCGGCTGTGAGGTCTTCGGTGTATTCGTCGAGGCTGTATGTCCCGCCGGCGGGGGTCGCTATAAGCATATTGACTGCAAAAAGAGCGCCTGCTGCGGGGGCGGTATGCGAGGGCTCCATAACAACGTCGCGTATGACGATAGCGCCGTTCTTTCTCAGGGCGGCGTGGACCTTGGCAAAGAGGTTGCGGTTCTGCTCTCGTGAATTCTGGTGCGCGATTGCGCCGAGCCAGGCCAAATCCGCGCCGGCGGGCTGGCCCGCCCAAGCACCGGCGGGCAGGTCGTTTTCGTAGAAGTCGCCTGCAACAAGGCGGACGCGGTCGGTCAATCCGGCTTCAGCGATCCGTTTTCCGGCCATTGGTATTACGTCCGGCAGGTCAAAGATAGTTGCTTTGGCTCGTGGGGCGACTTTGAGAAATGCAATTGTCCACGTTCCGGATGCGCCGCCAACGTCGAGCAGGTGGGTGAAGTTCAGGGGCTGTAAACGTCCGACGACCTCGGCGGCTATCGGACGGGAGATATTGTCCATAGCGCCGATGAAGGCGGTTGTTTCGCCGGCCTCGCCGAGGATACCGGGGATGCGCTCGGCAGGCCGGCCTAACCTGACTACCTTGGCCAGTTGCGCCCAGCGCCGCAGGTACACGCCAATATGGCGGACCATCGGCAAGACGTTTTTGGGGCTTGTTTCGCTGAGCAGCTCGGCTACGTCCGCGGCGACGCTGTAATTGTCGTCCTGCTTGGTCAGGAGCTCCAGCGAAGTCAGGGCGTCGAGCAGGATGGTGGTTGCGCGGGGGTCGGTGCCGCGCTCGGCAGCCAAAGCCGCGGCGGTCATCGGGCCGTTGCGCAATGCGGTGAATACGTCAAGCTCCGCCGCTGCGGTGATAACGCAACCCGGCTGAAAAGCCCGGGCCGTACCAAGAATCTCGTCCACAGTCCATTTCTTTGTCATTGGTGCGCTCCTTTCGTGCGAACCGGCTCTTATGAGACAACAACAGTATATTTGCCGAAACGAGCCGTTGTAAGGCAAATTTCGGGAAAAGCCGGTCGATTCCACAACATATCCTTGGGGTGGAGCATTTTTGGATGTTTGTCCTTGACGGCTCACTAAGATAAATTGATAATTGACTCCTGAGTAATCGGGATTTGTGTTTGGCCGGGATATTGATATTTGGATTTGAAAGGAGGCCATTATGGCAAGGGTAATTCTTACAGCGGTGCTGATAGTCCTGTTGAACGTGTTGGTCGGGTGTGGCGGGGCCGATAAGGGGCGCGGGCAGCTCAATCCGCCGCGGGGCGGGACGGCGCCGATGCTCGATGTTCGCAGTGCTGTCGAGGTCGATCTCATCGAGCAGGTGGCGATTAACCGGCAGGCGTATCAGCGTGCGCTCGAAACCTTAATGGCGCATTACATGCAAAGCGGCAATAATATCAAGCTCCAGTGGGCCCAAAAGGAGCTGGATGCGCTGAACACCATGCCGCAATATGACTACATAGTCGATGCGACTGTGGCGGGTCCGGATCTCAAGGCCGGCGCGTCCATACCCCAGGCGGATGAATTGTATGACGAGGCGGTGATGCTTCACAAAGAGGCCACCGCGCTGCTTCTCTTTAAGGACAACAGCCTTCTGAGGCTCGCGCTGGATAAGTACAACGAAGTGATACGCAAGCATCCGACCAGTGATAAAATCGACGATGCGGCGTTCAAGGCGGGCGAGATATTTGAACACTTCAACGACTACTCTATAGCACTTGTTTACTTCCAGAGGGCATTTCAGTGGGATGCCGCGACTCCCTACCCTGCGAGATTCAAGGCGGCGTACATCCTGGATCGTCAACTGCACAATAGAAGCGAGGCGCTCGATCTTTACAGGCAGGCCGTCGAGACCGAAGGTAAACAAGCCAAGTACAGTGTCTGGAAAGGGTTTGCGGAAGAGCGAATAGGGGAGCTGACTAAGAGCGGTGAGCCGGGACAGCGTTAGACGGGGACTTTTGAGGGTAGGTCGTGTCCCGCACCTATTTTGAGAGTCCAGTGTCGGCCTGAAAGTCAGGATTTGCGTTGGCATCTCAAAATAGGTGCGGGTTTTTTTATGTAGTGACGGCTTATGCTTTCCGGATTTGAGAAGAAGGTCGGTAATTTCATAGAGGCGAACGGGCTGTTTGGCTCGGCTCAGAGGGTTTTGCTGGCCGTTTCGGGCGGCGCCGATTCGACGGCGCTTCTATATGCAATGCAAGCGCTGAAGTCGGAAGGTATTATTGGGGCCGAACCGGTATGCGCGCACGTAAACCATCGGCTGCGGGGGTCGGCGGCGGATGAGGATGAAGAGTTTGTCGTCGATCAGGCGGCGAAACTGGGTTTGGAGATTAGGGTCAGGCGGGTGGACGTGCGGGCCTTTGCGCATCGCAACAAGCTGTCGATTGAGACGGCGGCGAGGGAGCTGCGAATTGGGAGTCTGGTTGAGATTGCGAGGGAGTGTAATTGCAGCGTGATAGCAACGGCGCACCAGAAGGACGACAACGCAGAGACTGTTGTCCATCGGATGCTCAGAGGCACAGGGATTCGCGGGCTTGGCGGCATCTGGCCGATGCGGGTCTTTGGGGATGGGTACAGGTTTGCCAGGCCGATGCTGTGCGTGGGACGGCGGGAGGTTCTTGAATATCTCAGGCAACGCGGCCTGAAATGGCGCGAGGATCATACCAACGCCGAGTGCACATACATGCGAAATTACATTCGGCATCGGCTGCTGCCGGCACTGCAGGCCGACTGCACCGGGTCAATTGTCGAGCAATTGTCCGAACTCTCGCAATCGGCGCGCAAGTATTATGATCTGGTTTGCAGTCGCGCGGACGCAGCGTGGTCGGGCTCGGTGCATTCTTCCGCTGGGAGTCCCAAGCGGGACATCGAGGGAAGGGGTGTGCTCGACCTGGGGATGTTTCGCGATGAAGCCGAGCCGGTAAAGGTTGAGCTTGTTCGGCGGACGCTGGCGGCGGTCGGCTGTGGTGAAAGAGAAATGACGCAGGGGCATTACGAAAGGGTATTGCAGTTGTCCGAGGAGAGTATGGGCAGGAGGAAGGTCAATCTGCCGGGCGGGTATGAAGCTCGGCGGGAATACGGCAGCTTGGTGTTTGAGAAGGCGCTGGCCGGGCGCGAGGAAACGACGGATACAGCGGTTGAGGTTGAGATTCCGGGGCGGACGGTGTTTCGGCAATACCTGATTGAGGCGCGTGTTATCGAGACGCGAGAGAATACAGAGAAGGAAACAGCCGCAAAGACACTAAGGCACGAAGAAGGTGAAGTGGATTCGCACTTGCGCAGGAATGACACCGGAGTAACCAAGTTCAGTGAGCGGTTTGATTTGAATAAGCTCAGGCCGCCGGTTGTGGTGCGCTTTCGACGGAATGGGGACAGGTTTGCCCCTTTGGGGTTGGGGGCTAAAAAAAAGGTGGGCAAGTTCCTGAGCGACGCGCGGGTGCCGGGGGATGTCCGGAGGAAAATACTTGTCGTTGCGGATGCTGAGAAAGTAATATGGGTCTGGCCGATCCGGATGAGTGAGCAGGCCAAGGTCACGGGTCGGACGCAGAAGGTTCTTCAACTGCGGATAGCCGACGTATCCGGTCGGCCGAAAGAGCCACAGAATCTGAACAAAGGCCAATCAGACGTGACTCTGTTTGACGAGATCCGTCCCGACGGGACCGATACTCCGGTTTGACTGCACTGTTTGGCTGGTGTCGGGGAAAGGCAGCGCGAATATGATAGGCAGAAAGCAATTATTGGAGCACGCCAAGGCCCAGCAGGCCACCGACATACACATTTGCGCCGGCGCGCCTATTCTATTCAGGGTCGGGGGGAAACTCGTTCCCATTACAAAAGAGAAGCTGACGCCCCAACAAAGCAAAGATATATCGTTTGAGCTGCTGACGGAGGATCAGGCGGCCCAGCTTGAGAAAAATCTGGATTACGATCTGATGCTTGCCGACGAAAGCGGCAGATACCGCATAAACGTCGGCTATTTTGACGGGCAGGTCGGGGCCACAATCAGGATTCTGCCTACTGCGCCCAGGACTATCGAGCAGTTGTTCCTGCCTGATGTCGTCAGGGACCTGGCGCGCAGGAGAAAGGGGCTGGTGCTGATAACCGGAAGCACGAGCCAGGGCAAGACCACAACGATGGCGGCAATGATAGATGAGATTAATACGACCAGCAACAAGCACGTGATCACTATCGAGGACCCCATCGAATACGTGCATACAAATAAGGCCGGCGTGGTAAGACAGCGGGAGGTCGGCAGGGACACGCAGACGTTCTACACGGGTTTGAGGGCGGCGCTGCGACAGGACCCCGACGTCATTGCGATCGGCGAGATGAGAGACTATGAGACCATCAAGATTGCTTTGACAGCGGCGGAAACGGGCGTTATGGTCCTCTCCACGCTCCACGTCATATCCATCGACAAGATTATGGAAAGGCTGATAAGCTATGCCCCTGCTACGGACGAGGGCCAGTTGCGGTTTCTCCTGGCCGAGTCGCTCCAGGGCGTGATCCATCAGGAGCTCGTCCCAACCGTTGACGGCGGGCGCAGGGTGGCGTGTGAAACGCTGGTGGTCACCGGAGCCGCCAAGAACATAATCCGAAGAAGGGGCGGATACTTCCTGAGGAGCGTGATCGAAACCGGTAAGAAGCACGGTATGATTACGATGGTCGAATCAATAGAAGCTCTGCTCAAGCAGAAGCTGATAACCGAAGGTGTTGCGGAGAGCATCTTAGTCAACTATAAATGATTGCAGTCTGCTTTTGCGCTATGCGAACACCGAAGAGAATGTCGGAAAGCCGATCCAAGTTAAGGCGGCAAGATAAGATGAGTTCTGCAAAATTGCAGGTAATCAACAAACGATTTTTTCTCGGTAGGGTGGGGCTTGCCCCACCGAATTGGTGGGCTGAAGCCCACCCTACGTCTAACCTGCAATTTTGCAGAAGCCTTGGCAAGATAAGCCGTGAGGAGATACGCATGAGTTCGTTTGGCTGCACGCGTCGTGACTTTCTGAGGGCCCTGGGTTTGGGCGCCGCATCTTTGGGCTTATCGGGTTGTGCATCTGCCCCCGCCCCCCTGGGGGCGAGTCGGGGCGGCGGCAAGGCTTTGAAGGAGCGGCCTAACATTCTTTTTTGCATCGCGGACGACTGGGCATGGCCGCACGCGAGTATCGCAGGGGACAAGGTTGTAAAGACGCCGACGTTTGACCGGGTTGCGCGCGAGGGTGTGCTGTTCGAGAACGCGTTTGTCTCTGCGCCCTCGTGCACCCCGTCGCGCGGCGCTATCCTGACAGGTCAATGGCACTGGCGGCTGGAGGAAGGAGGCAACCTCTGGAGCACGTTGCCGGCGAAGTTCACGGTGTATCCGGATTTACTGGAGAAGGCGGGATACCACATCGGTTTTACGCGCAAGGCTTGGGGGCCTGGGTACGATGAGCCTGGCGGACGGACGCGGAACCCCGCGGGCCCCAGGTTCAAGGATTTTGCTCAGTTTCTGCAGGCCCGCCCCGTTAGAAATTCTCTGGTGGGGGGTGCTGGCCGTGGGGGGCGTGGGATTTCTAACGGGGCCCGCCCGGAAGGCGCGCCGTTCTGCTTCTGGTTCGGCAGCCAAGACCCGCACAGGCCATACCAGTGGCGGTCAGGTGTGGAGAGCGGAATGAAGGTGGAGGACGTCAAGGTGCCGGCGTGCCTGCCGGACAGCGACCAGGTCCGCACCGACATCTGCGACTATTACTGGGAGGTGCAGCGATTCGACACGGAGGTGGGCGAGCTGTTGAATACTCTAAAAGAAAAGGGCGAGCTGGATAATACTCTAATTGTTATGACGGGTGACAACGGCCTGCCGTTCCCGCGGTGCAAAAGCAACCTGTATGACCGCGGGACGAATGTTCCCCTCGCGGTCCGGTGGCCCGCGCAGGTAAAGGGCGGTCGGGTGGTTGAGGACTTCGTCAGCCTGTCGGACCTGGCCCCGACGTTTCTGGAGGTATGCGGGTTGAAGCCGGCCGGAGATATGACAGGCAGAAGCTTTTTGGATGTGTTGACTTCGGGCAAGTCGGGGCGCGTCGATCCGAAGCGCGACAAGGTCTTCACGGGGATGGAGCGCCACACGGATCGGCGGGCCGGGGGCGTAGGCTATCCGATGCGCGCGATACGGACGCATGATTATCTCTACATTCGGAACTTCAAGCCGGACCGCTGGCCGGCCGGCGACCCCCGCCAGGGGCCCTTGGGGCCGGAGGGCTACGGTGACATCGACGGCTCGCCGTCCAAGACGTATATGATGGAGCACCGCGACGAGCCGGGGGTCAAGGGACTGTTTGAGCTGGCCTTTGGCAAGCGACCTGCGGAAGAGCTTTACGATTTGCGCAAAGACCCGGATCAGCTCAATAACGTGGCGGATAGATCCGAGTACGCCAAGTCGAAAGAGAAGCTTGCCGCAGCCTTGATGGCCGAACTGAAAGCGACCAAAGACCCTCGGGCACTTGGCAAGGGAGATATATTCGACAAGTATCCCTACTACGGCGCAGGAGCACCGAAGGAGAGCCGTTAGTCTCGTTGACAAAACCCGTCTCGTGAGCGAAGCTGACAACGGGACTCTTGCGACCCTCGCTGCGGACAGCGAAAACATGCTTCTCGTACATCAGAAGAGATCGCTCGGGCCGTCGTGCGTTCTCGTAAATCGTCTCTCTCGCTTGCTCGCGCCTATCCGGCTCACCAGCGGCTTGAGCCGGGGCTCAAGGGACGTGCACCCCCGGGCGAGGTCACGACGTTCACTTTCTCGCGGAATTGTTCGAGGCTGAGCGTCTCCTCCGAAAAGGCGTCGATGTCTGATTTTTTGGCGCGAAACACCAACATCTTTGATGCCCCGCTTCGGCTTCCAGTACCCCAAACCACGGCAATGACCCACTCGTCGGGTGCGAGGCACCGCATGTTTGCCGCGTACTTGAACGTCTTGAGCAGATTTGTCTGGAAGTCGTCAACCTTTGCGGCATCATAAATTTTCTCCGGATCATCCCGTTTCTCAAGTGAATCCGGCTGCCCGTACAATTCCTGCTCAGCCTGACGCCAGACTACGTCGGCAGGCTCGTTAGGCTCGGATTTTTCCTTTTCGTCGCTGGGTCCCGGGGCGAGCGGAAAGCTCACGCTCATCAGAAACACCGCTGCATAACCCTGTAAATACATGCACGAGGTGTTGCGGCCGCCTCCTCCGAGAGCGTAAGTGAGCAGCTCGAGTTTTTGGCTTTCATAGCGATAATAGTCGGTATCAAAGTGCGAACCGCCCGATCTCGCGCCTGCAAGTTTAAGCTCTTTATCAAAGACCCGGCACATAACGTTCAGGTCTTTACTTGCCGTTAAGACGAACTCATTACTGTCCACGGCCGGTATTACCAGAACGGCCCCGGCATCTTCGGATGCTG